>Ga0137409_10000606_pt1 | contig 39438 bp, 33 predicted proteins | sample CZODoug1_16funga_FD_122059 | JGI IMG/M metagenome (GOLD analysis project Ga0137409, IMG submission 122059) | Vadose zone soil fungal communities from Angelo Coast Range Reserve, California, USA - CZODoug1_16fungal (Hybrid Assembly) | ecosystem: Environmental > Terrestrial > Soil > Vadose zone...
ACCTGACCGGCGAGCACGTCCTCCGCGTTGGGACGCGACGCCCCGGCCAGCCCCCATAAGAGGAAGACGGGATGCTTGGTCACGCTGAATGGCGTACCCTGCGGTGGGGTCTGCGCCGGCTCGGCGAGCGAGGTCGCGACGCCGAGATCGCGGGCGTCGAACGTCAGGGCGCAGCCGCTCATCGTGAGGGCCAACGCCACCAGCGGGGGGCCCACGCGCGCTAAAGGACGTATCACGAATCTCCCGGGAAGCAAAGGGGCGCGCCGCATGGTACGGCGCGCCCCTAAGCTACAGCGTCTTACATCCCGATGGGAGCCTTGAGCGCCACGTGGACGCCGATGCCGAGGACGCCGGCAGTCGCGCCACTATTCAACTTCTCGGAGTCGTAGGCCACATGCAGGCCCAGCATGCCGAGTCCGATGTTCGCCCCGATCACCCAGCCGATGTTCGACTCCGAGGAGCCGCCACTCGGCTTGTGCCAGCGGTTGGAAATCGAAACATAGGGCTCGATGTTGAGGCCGGGCGTCGGCACGTTCACGCTGAGGCCGGCCCCGGCGAGGATGTTCGTCGTCTTGGGAATGGTGGTGCCGGAGATGGCGCCGGCCGTTCCCGCGCCCAACTGGATATTGAGGGCGATCGGAATCAGGCTGCCGCCGATGGCGCGGAACTGCGCGACACCACCGACCGAGGTCGTGCTGGCGGGGGCCCCTTTCGGTTTCCAGCTCGCCACGCCTGCCGTGAAACTGAGGTTGGCGAGGCCCACCGTGGCACGCGCGCCGAATGCCGTGCCTTTGCCCGCGTCGGTGTTGGGCAAGCCCAGGTCGCCGTTCACGGTGATCCCGGTCCCGCCCTTCGGATTATTCCAGGCCGGCATGCCTTCCCACTGTGCCGCCGCCGGTACCGCTACGCAGGCGATCAACCCGATGATTGCCGCAAGCCGCTTCATTCGTATCCTCCGAGGTCAATGATCATTGATCAATGATCCTTGATCATTGATCTGGGCTCCTACGGTAGGAAAACCCGTCGGGCAAGTCAATCCGTGTCGTCCTAATGCACCCACACGGCGCTAAGTGACACACCCTCCAGGTCACCCAATCCCGCGCTGATGCGCGCGTCGAAACGCGGCGACAGGCGGAAATCGGCGCCCAGGCCGAGCGCAAAGAGAAAGTCCGACGTTCCACTGCCTGCAACGAAGAACCCGGTGGGCTGCACGTAGGGCACGATGCTGATTTTCGAGTCCCGCGGATCCACGCGCCGTCCCAATGACAGACCGACCGGCACGATCAGGGCAGAGCTACCGCTCGCAAATTCTCCGCCGATGCCGACGATCAGCGCGCCGTCGAGCGGGAAGTCCTCGGTGTGCGTGACGACGCGCTCCCGGGCTTCGGCGCCGACGAGGAGATGGGAATTGCCGCTTCCCCCCGGCGTGAAAATGCCGCCGCGAAAGCCGAGATCGAACTTGCCGCTCGCCACGCGGTAGGCGCCCTCGAACGCCGTTCCGCCGCCGTTGGGGAAACTCAACACCGCCCCGAACTCTGAGCGCCGGAATGCGCGATAGGGCGCGTTGTAGCTCGGTGTGCCCGTCGCCTGCGCCGCGGCACCGGACGCGAGCGCCGAGCCAAGGATCAGCAGACAGCACGTGCGATACCACCGCATTGCATACTCCTCGAGATTTGGTGCGAGGGTTACCCGACGAACAGCGCGGCGTTCCGGATGATCCGGAACGCCGCGCCACCTGCGAAGGCTTAGTGCCAGAGTGAAAGGCCGATGCGGCCGCCAATTGCGATGTAATCCGCGTAGGCCGGCGCGAGTGCAGTGCTGGACGACACCCATTGGATGCCGACCTCGTAGCGCCATGCGGCACTCTCGTAGGGCTTCCGCCAGCCAACACCGCCCTCGAGCTTGACCGCTGTTCCACTCGTGCCGAAGTCGCCCATCACGAGACCGGCACCACCGGTGAAGTACATGCCGCGCCGGTGACCGCCGGTACTGTTGGAGTAGAGCATGTTGAGCTGCGGTTGGAAGATGTAGTTCGTGCTCCCACCAACCGTGCTGAAGTTGAGGGTGAGGCGTGGCTCCCACATGATCTTGCCCGAGCTCGGCACGAAGCCGAGCCGGAGATCGAGAGGCGTGAGAAGCACGATGCCGCCGGAAACGCCGGTGACATTCGAGCTGAAGTACGCCAAGCCGACATCGGCGCCGAACTCATGCCTGGCCCCGCCAGCTGACGCCGCGGTGGTGCGACGCTGTGCTTGTGCCGCCGCGGGGAGCGACAGCGCGAGCGCCGCCAAAACCATCCCGCCGAAGAGCTTCCGCATACCGAGGACCTCCAGTTGGGGTGGTGAAAACCGCCACATGGTTAAGAACCGTTGCATTTCCTGTCAAGCGCGAGGTCGTCAGAAACGCCGATGGCCCGTCAGCTAGTATGCTGACGGGCCATCGTTTACACACGACCCCGTGACGCGGCTCACGCCGCGCGAGGTCGGATTACTCTGTGCCGAACTTACTTCTTACCACCGAGCGGGAAGCTCAGGCCCACCGTGATCGGCAGCTGCGAGAACGTCGTCTTACCGTTTAGGAAGACATCGGGCGCTTTCATTGTCAGATACCGCGCCTCAACGAAGGCACTCATCGAGCTCAACGGGAAGCGGATACCGGCGCCGCCGCCGAAGCTCACTGACGTCTTGGACGTATCGTTCCCCGCGCCATCATCGATCTTGATGCGGGTCGCCCCGACACCGGCGAGGACGTAGGGCTTGATGCTGCCGGCCGTCGCGAACGGATAGACAAGGCTGACCATACCCCCGAGCAGTTTCGTGTGACCATTGAAGCCCGACTGATGGCTCGTCTGCGTGTACGAGCCCTCGACGCGGAGCCGCACCGGCGCGCTGCCAAGCGCGAGACCGGCGCCGACGCCGAAATGGAAGCCCAGCTTGTCGCCGAGACCGTTGGTCTTGTCCTTCCAGTCACCCATGGGGTTCGTGATGCCAATTCCCACGCCGAGCGTCGTGCCGCTCTGCGCCGCCGCCGGCGCGGCCACTGCCATCGTAAATCCGGCCGCTGCCAGTACTGCCAAAGTGATGCGCTTCATGTCGCTCCTCCTAGGAGAGAAGTGCTGCATAACATGCCAAAAACGCGGAGGTGCCAAGAAAAGGATTAACTAGCCGGGTCTACGGTTGGAAAAAACGGTGCAGAAGTCAATAGTCCGCCGTACTCGCCTTCCGGGCAACGACATGGACCACGTCCCCGGCGACTTGGAGAAACCCCCCTTCGACTCGCAATCTGGTCAATTCCCCCGACCGGCGGACCTTCACAATTCCCTCACCCAACAAGGTCATGAAGGGCGCGTGACGGGGAAGAATCCCCACCAAGCCGTCATACGCGGGCGCCACGACGGAGTCCGCCTCGCCCTGAAAAACCGAGCGCTCGGCTGAAATAACCGATACGTGCATCAGGCCGACGCCATTTTCTTGGCCTGCGCCACGACGTCCTCGATCCCCCCCTGCATGTAGAACGCCTGCTCGGGCAGCTGGTCGAACTCGCCGGAGACGACCCGCTCGAACGAGGCGATCGTGTCCTCGAGCTTCACGTACTTCCCTTCCAGGCCGGTGAACTGCGACGCGACGAAGAACGGCTGCGACAGGAAGCGCTGCACGCGACGCGCCCGCCCAACCAGCAGCTTGTCCTCCTCCGACAGCTCGTCCATGCCCAGGATCGCGATGATGTCCTGCAGATCCTTGTAGCGCTGCAGAATGCGCTGCACCTCGACCGCCACATTGTAGTGACGCTCGCCGAGATACTGCGCGTCGAGAATGCGGCTCGACGAGGAGAGCGGGTTCACGGCCGGATAAATGCCGAGCTCCACGATGGCGCGGTCCAGCACCACCGTCGCATCCAGGTGGGAGAAGGCCGTGGCCGGCGCCGGGTCGGTCAAATCGTCGGCGGGGACGTAGATCGCCTGCACCGACGTGATCGAGCCTTTTTTCGTCGACGTGATGCGTTCCTGCAGCTCACCCATCTCTGTTGCAAGCGTAGGCTGATAGCCGACGGCTGATGGCATGCGTCCGAGCAGTGCAGAGACCTCGGACCCCGCTTGTGTGAACCGGAAGATGTTGTCGATGAAGACGAGCACGTCCTGGCCTTCGACGTCGCGGAAATATTCGGCGACGGTGAGTCCCGTCAGTCCGACGCGCAGCCGCGCGCCCGGCGGCTCGTTCATCTGGCCGTAGATGAGCGCGACGTTCTCGAGGATGCCCGCCTCGCGGAACTCGAGGTAGAGATCGTTGCCCTCGCGCGTCCGCTCGCCCACGCCGCAGAACACCGATTTGCCGCCGTGCGCCTTGGCGACGTTGTTGATCAGCTCCTGAATGACGACCGTCTTGCCGACGCCGGCGCCGCCGAACAAGCCGATCTTTCCGCCTTTGACGAACGGCGCGATGAGATCGATGACCTTGATGCCGGTCTCGAAGACTTGCGTCTTGGGCTCGAGATCGACGAACGCCGGGCTGCCGCGGTGAATCGGCCAGCGCTCGGCGTCCTGGGGAATCGGCGGGCCCTCGTCCACCGGCTCGCCGATCACGTTCAGGATCCTGCCGAGCGCGGGCTTGCCGACCGGCACGGTGATGGGCTGGCCCGTGTCGACGACTTCCATGCCGCGCACGATGCCGTCGGTGGTGCTCATCGCGACCGCGCGGATCTGATTGCGACCGATGTGCTGCTCGACTTCGGCCACGAGCTGGCCGGAGTCCATCTTCACCGTGATGGCGTTGTAGAGCTCGGGCAGCTGCTCCGGCTCGAACTCGACGTCGAGGACCGGGCCGATGACCTGAACCACTTTCCCAATGCTGTGCTTGTTCTCTCTTGCCATAGCTCCTAGCCTTTGAGGGCTTCAGCCCCGCCGACGATTTCCGCGAGCTCTTGCGTGATCTGTGCCTGTCGCGCGCGATTGAACGTGCGCTGCAGGATGGTCAGCATGTCCTGGCCCGCGTCCGTCGCATTCTTCATCGCCGTGCGCCGCGCCCCATGCTCGGCGGCGGCCGTCTCGACCAGCGCCCGGTAGAACTGGTTCTGCACGTAGAGCGGAAGCAGCTCGTCGAGGATTTCCTCGGCGGACGGTTTGAGGATGTAATTGACCGCCGCAGTTTTCTTCTGACCGTCAGACCGCCGCCCTTGTGGTGGACTTACCGGCAGCACCCGCAACGTCGTCGGCGGCGTCGATACCGCACTGTTGAACTTCGCGAAGACGATATCCACCGCGTCCAGATCACCGGCGGAGAAGCGATCCATCAGCGGCTTGGCGAGCTGGGCGGCGTGCTCGAGCGTCGGCCGGTCGCCGATGTCGACGCGCTGCGACGCGATGTTGCGCTTGGTGAACTTGAAGTAGCTGACGCCTTTCTTCCCGACGAGATGCAGCTCGGTATGCGTGTCCTGCGCCTCGAGCTCCTCCAGCCGCCGCCGCGCCTCACGGATCAAGTTCGAGTTGAACGCGCCGCACAGGCCGCGGTTCGAAGTGATCAGCAACAGAGCGGAGCGGCGCACGCCCGCGCCGCGGCCTGTGTGACCGGGCTGGCGCAGCAGGGGGAACCGCTCCGCCAGCTCCGGCGAGTACAGCTCGCCGATCACGTCCGCGAGCGCCTGGGCGTACGGGCGCGCGCCCACCACGCGATCCTGGGCGCGCTTCAGCTTCGACGTGGAGACGAGCTCCATCGTCTTGGTGATCTTGCGCGTGTTCTGGACGGAGCGGATGCGCCGCTTGAGCTCGCGTGGCTTCGCCATTAGAGCGCTTTGTACTCCTCGATCGCTTTGCGCAGCCGGGCGCTGAGGTCGTCGGACAGCGTGCGCCGCGAGCGGATCTCGTCCGCAATCTCGGGATGCTGTGCCGCCATGAACTCGAGCAGCCCCTTCTCCCACTCTTTGATCTTCGGCACGTCGACGTCGTCGATCAGCCCGTTCGTCACCGCGAAGATGACGATCACCTGCTGATCGACCGGCATCGGCTGGTACTGCGGCTGCTTCAACACCTCCACGACGCGCGCGCCGCGGGCGAGCTGCCGCTGCGTCGCCGGATCGAGCTCGGAGCCGAACTGCGCGAACGCCTCGAGCTCGCGGTACTGCGCCAGGTCGAGGCGCAGGCGCCCGGCGACCTGCTTCATCGCCTTGATCTGCGCGTTCCCGCCCACACGGCTCACGGAGATGCCGGCGTTGACGGCCGGCCGCACGTTGGAGTAGAAGAGGTCGGTTTCGAGAAAGATCTGGCCGTCGGTGATCGAGATGACGTTCGTGGGGATGTATGCGGACACGTCACCGGCCTGCGTCTCGATGATCGGCAGCGCCGTCAGCGAGCCGCCGCCCATCTCGTCGGACAGCTTCGCCGCACGCTCGAGCAGGCGGCTATGGAGATAGAAAACGTCACCGGGATAGGCTTCCCGGCCGGGGGGCCGGCGCAACACCAGCGACAACTGGCGATACGCCGCGGCCTGCTTGGACAGGTCGTCGTACACGCACAGCGTCGCCTTCTTCTCGTCGTACATGAAGTACTCGGCCATGCTGCAGCCCGAATACGGGGCGATGTACTGCATCGGCGCGGGCTCCGACGCGGACGCGACGACGACGATGGTGTACTCCATCGCGTCGTGCTCCTTGAGCCGCTCCACCACGCCCGCCACGGTGGAGTTCTTCTGGCCGATCGCCACGTAGACGCAGATGACGCCCTGCCCCTTCTGATTGATGATCGTGTCGATCGCGATTGCGGTCTTGCCCGTGCCGCGGTCCCCGATGATCAGCTCGCGCTGACCGCGCCCGATGGGAATCATGGAGTCGATCGCCTTGACGCCCGTTTGCAGCGGCTCTTTCACCGGCTGGCGCTTGATGATGCCGGGCGCCACGATCTCGACTTTGCGGGTCTTGGTGGTGTGGATCGGGCCAAGCCCGTCGACCGGCCGCCCCAACGCGTCGACCACCCGCCCGACCATCGCCGGGCCGACCGGCACCTCGAGCACGCGCGCGGTGCGGCGGACTTCGTCCCCCTCGCGCAGCTGCAGGTAGTCCCCGAAGATCACGGCGCCGATGTTGTCTTCCTCGAGGTTCAGCGCGAGGCCGGTGATCTTCTCGCCGCTCGCCGAGACGGTGAACTCGAGCATCTCGCCCGCCATGGCGGACGTGAGGCCGTAGATCCGGGCGATGCCGTCCTTCACCTCCAGCACGGTCCCGACTTCGCGGACGTCGATGTCCGCCAGGTCGGCAGCCTGGATTTCCTTGAGGAGGAGGTTCTTCAGCTCGCCGGGGCGTAGGATGGAATCGGTGGCCATGAGGGTACCGGTTGAGAGATTGTGAAAAATATCACATGCGCGAGGGCGGGGGAAGGCTCGACCGCCCTCGACCGCCGATCAGATCCTGGATCTCGTCCTTCCTCTCAGAAATCTCGTCAACACACCGCGCGGTCCCAGTTCACGAAGCTCCAGCGGCGTCGCCCCCGCAACCCGACGAGCCGCTCCCGCCAAATGGCTCGGCGACGCATAGCCCAGTATCCGCACGACGCAACGCACCGTGTACCCGGGATTCCCCAGCAGGTCTGCGGCGCAGGCCGCCCGGGCGAGGTCGATGACGCGCTTCAGGTTCGGCGCCCCCCCTGCCCCGAACTCGCGCGACAGATGCTCCCGCGTGACGCGCAACGCCTGAGCGACGTGCCCCGTCTTGGTCGGCGTGCCGGCGCGGCGCAGCACTTCCTCCCACGCCGCCAGTTGCAGCCGATCGGTGAGACGGAGCAGCCGTGGCGCATCCGCCAGAGCCAACCGCCGGGCAACCTGCGCCGTGCGCGCGGCGATCCATTCGCCCGCGACGGCGTTGTCGACGCCCTCCACCAGCACGCCGGTGAAGCCGGCATCCCGGCAGGAGGCGAGCAACGCGCCATCATCGGGACGCACCGCGCACAGGGCATACATCGGAATGCGGGGAAAGCGCGCCGGCAGCGCAAGCCCCTCGCCGTCGCAGTGGCGCACGTCCAGCACGATCGCGTCGACGAGGCGCTGCTCGAGCAGCCGCTCCACCGCCTGGATGCTGCGACACAACCGCACGCTGCCGGCGCCGCGCGGATACCCGCGCTTCACGGCGCGGCGCGCGTCGCGGCGGGGATGGAACACCGGCACCACGGGATAGGCGGCGGCGCCCGCGCCGCTCATGTCTGCACCAGCGCCTGTTGCATCTCGGCCGCCTGCTGCAGCACCTCACGCGCGTTGTCGTAACTCACCGTCTGCCGCGCCTCATCGAACGGATGCCAGACACAGGCGGTGATGCCCTCGCCTTCCTCAGGCACCGGCTCGCCCCGGCGCGACTCGAACAGAAAAAAGTGACAGTACTTGTGGATGGTCTTGCCGCGGAACCGGAAGTACCAATCGATCACCTTGATCGGTCCGTGCAGCTGCAGCTCCTGGAGACCTGTCTCCTCCGTGACTTCCCGGCGCGCGGCTTCAGCCGGCGGCTCGCCCGGCTCGAGGTGGCCCTTGGGGAAGCCCCAGTTCTTGTACGAGTCGCGAATCAGGAGAAAGCGCACCTGTCCGTCGGGTCCACGCCGGAAGACGACGCCGCCCGCGCTCGTTTCGCGCTGCGCGCGAGGCTGGGTTTTGCGGCTCTTGGATCGGCGAGGGGTCATGGGATTGTCGATTGCGGATTTCGGATTGCGGATTGGACCGGGTAAGCCCGAACCCCGAACCACGCCACGAGACTTGCGCTGCGAATCCGCAATCCGCAATCCCCAATCCGCATTTGTCTTTAGAAGACGCTGAACGTGAAGTACTTGCGTGGGTTCGCCTGAATGTCCGAAAGCAGCTGCCGTAGCTGGATCATCGTGAGCGTGGTCTCGCGATACAACGTCGAGTCGGCCACGAGCAGGCCCAGCGTGCCGCTGCGGTTGGAGATGCGCGAGAAGATGCTGTCGGCGTTCTGCAAGACGCGCACGAGGCTCTCCTGATTCCGGTTCGCCGCCGCCATGAGCTGGCGGAAATCCTGCGAGGCGCTGCGCAAATCGGTACTGGTGGCAGCCGTGTTATTAAGGATAGTGGCGAGCTGTCCCTGGTTGGTCGCCGTATCCACCCGTCCCAGTGTCGTCCGTAAGTCCGTCGCGGCGCGCGCCAACGCGTCCGAGCCGTGTTGCAGGTTGGAGCCGACGTCGCCGATGACGCCCGCCTGCTCGTTGGTCACGCGTACCAGCCGGTCGGCCACCTGCCCGAAGTCATGGATCGAGCGCCGCAGGTCCATCACCGCCTGCGAATCGAACGCGCTCTGCACCCGCGCCGCGACCGTGCCGATGTCTGTCGCGATACGGCTGGCCTGCGCGGTGAGCTGGCCGATGTCGGGGAGCGTGGCACCCGGCCACTTGCCGCCGCCGACCGCCGCCGCCTCTTCGAGCGCCTGCCGAATATTGGGATCCACAGGCGGCGGATCGCTCGAGATCAGTGTCGCCGCCCACTCACCAAACAACGACGCCGAGGCGGCAATGACCGCCGGTTTCGTGGGCGGAGTGACGCCCGAATAAATCTTGAGATCGGCCTCCACCCAGTTTCCCGGCGCCAGTCGAATCGATTCGATGCGCCCGACGCGCACACCGCGCAGCACGACGGGACTCCCCGCGCCGAGGCCACCGACGGTCCGGAAGCGCGCGACATAGACCGCCTCCGTCTTGCCGAAGTGGGCGCCGGAGAGCCACAGCGCGCCGCCCACCACCACCGCGAGCGCGGCGATCACGACGAGGCCGACGGCAAACTCGTTCTCGCGCTTCACTCGGCCCGCCCCTCGATGAACTGGCGCACGACGGGATCCTCCGTCCCCTGGATTTCCTCGACGCTGCCCACCTGCCGGATGCGTCCCTCGTACAGCATCGCGATCCGGTCACCAACGGTGTAGGCACTGCGCATGTCGTGCGTCACGACGACTCCCGTCACCCCGAGGTGCTCGCGCGTTCGCACCATGAGCCGGTCGATCACCGCCGACGTCACCGGATCGAGTCCCGTGGTCGGTTCGTCATAAAGGATGTAGCGCGGCCGGAGCGCGATCGCCCGCGCGATGCCGACGCGCTTGCGCATGCCGCCCGACAACTCCGCCGGCATCTGCTCGCCGGTCCCCGACAAGTCCACGAGCGCCAGCGCTTCCCGCACGCGTTCCTCGATCTCCTCTTCCCCAAGTCCCCGGCGCCGCAGGCCCAGCGCCAGGTTTTCGGCGACGGTCAGCGAGTCGAACAGTGCCGCGAACTGGAATACATAGCCGATGCCCTGCCGCAGCTCGGTGAGCCCGTCCCGATCGAGCGTGCTGACGGCCTGGCCGTCAACAATGACGTCGCCCGCATCGGGGTGCAACAGACCGACGATGTGCTTCAGCGCCACACTCTTGCCCGTCCCGGAATAGCCGATAATGCAGACCGTTTCGGCATCCCGGATCGCGAGTGACAATCCCTGAAGCACCTGCTTTCCGTCGAACGCCTTGTGGAGGTCCTGGAATTCGATCACAGTAGGACGACCGCCCAGAAGGCATCGAGCACGAGGATCAGGATGGCCGAGTACACGACGGCATGCGTGGTGCTGCGGCCCACCCCTTCGGCGCCGCCTCGCGTGGACAGCCCCACGATGCACCCGATGAGCGTAATCGTGAATCCGAAGCTGGCGCTCTTCAGCAAACCGAACCAGATGTCCTTGAATTGATAGAAGAGCTTGAGGCCCTTGATGAAATCGGGGGTCGAGAGATTGAGCAACGCGAGGCTGGTGAGCCACCCCGTGACGATGCCGGTGGCGATTGCAAACGCGACAATCACCGGAAACATCAACGTCCCCGCGATCACGCGCGGCAGCACGAGATAACTCTGCGGATCGTAGGCGAGCGTCTCGAGCGCGTCGACCTGCTCGGTCACTTTCATCGTGCCCAGCTCCGCCGCCATGCTCGCCCCCACCCTGCCGGCGAGCGCGAGGCCGGCGAGGACGGGGCCGAGCTCCAGCATCATCGTCTTGCCGACGAGCGTACCGACGAAGTACAGCGGCACCGCGCCGGTGAACGTGTAGGAGGCCTGCAGCGCGAGCACGACGCCGGTAAACGCCGCGATGAAGAGCGCCACGGGCAATGAATCGACGCCGACGCGACGCATCTGAACGATTGTCGGACGCGCCCAGGTCCGAACATCGGGAAGGGCACGCAGCATGTCCGACAGGAAGTGGCCCACCCTGCCGACCGCCTCGACGGAGGAGACGGCATGGCGACCGATGGCTTGGATCACGAGGGAAAAACTAGACCAAAAACAGAAGGGGCGCAGCATGCTGCGCCCCTACCATCTCACAACCGCCGCCTGTTAGGCGGCGAAGCTCGCGAGCGCCTTGCCCACGTCGCCGTCGCGGAGCCGCTTCAGCGCGCGATCGCGCAGCTGGCGAACCCGCTCTCGGGTGACGCCGAGCATGCCGCCGATCTCTTCGAGCGTATGCTCACGTCCGCCGTCCAGGCCGAAGTAGAGGCGCAGGACTTTGGCATCACGCCGCTGCAGCGTGTTGAGCGCCTGCTCGATCTCATCCGACAGGAAGCGGTCCATCGCCTGATCTTCCGTGTCCGGCAGATCCTCGGCGATGAAGCGCTCGATCAGCGAGCGATCACCGTCGGGGTCGAGCGGGGCGTCGAGCCGCACATCGCCCGTGTTGAGCGCGGCGAGCGACTGCACCACCTCGAGCGACAGCTTCGTCGCGTCGGCGATCTCTTCGGGCGTCGGCTCGCGCCGCAGCGTCTGGCGCAGGTACTCCGCGGTGCGGACGATACGCGACAGATCCGCGGTGCGGTTCAGCGGGACGCGGACGGTGCGACCCTGCCGCGCGAGCGCGGCGAGAATCGCCTGGCGGATCCACCACACGGCGTACGAGATGAACTTCACGCCCTGATCGGGATCGAACTTCCGCGCCGCCGTGAGCAGCCCGACGTTCCCCTCACCGATCAGGTCGGTGAGCGGCAGCCCGCGGTTCTGATACTTCTTGGCGACCGAGATCACGAAGCGCAGGTTGCGCTTCACGAGCTCCTGCATCGCTTCCTGGTCGCCGGCGCGGACCTTCCGGGCGAGCGCGATCTCCTCCTTCTGCGTGAGCAGCGGAGTCTTCGAGACCTCGTGCAGGTACTGATCGAGGATGTCGCGCTCGTGCTCGTGAGCCCCGAGACCCGTCAGCAGGCCACGGCGCCGGCCGCGGCGCTTCACGACCCGTCGCTCAGTCGTCGCGACGGGCGCTTTCGCCTTGGCCTTGGGAGCCGCAGGAGCTGCTTTCATCTTCTTACGAGTACGAGGCATTGGGTCGCCCTATTTGGGTGCTCTGTAGTACGCAGACGCAGCAAAAATGTTCATGAAACAGGCGTGAAATCGCTTGACACCGCTTGAACGCGCCGATAAGATGCCGTGTTCCCGCCGAGTCGCTAGGCTTTGCGGGGCGGCAATATACAGGGGGCGTAGCTCAGTTGGGAGAGCGCGTGAATGGCATTCACGAGGTCAGGGGTTCGATCCCCCTCGCCTCCATTGCAAGGCTGGGCAACGGACATCGGGTTTCGGAAGCAGACGCACCGCGGTCAACCGTATACAGGTAAGCGGCTTAAGGTTAGATTTCGCGGCGCGCGGGAATAGCTCAGTTGGTAGAGCACAACCTTGCCAAGGTTGGGGTCGCGGGTTCGAGTCCCGTTTCCCGCTCTCCCAGTCGAATGGTTGGACAAAGCGACGCGGGGTGGAGCAGTCTGGTAGCTCGCCGGGCTCATAACCCGGAGGTCGTGGGTTCAAATCCCACCCCCGCTATTGATGAACAGACGGAAGGACGGAAGGACGGAAAGCAGTGCGGCAGTAACTTTCCGTCCGACCAACCTTCCGTCTTTCCGTCTGTAACGGGCGGTTAGCTCAGTTGGTTAGAGCGCCACGTTGACATCGTGGAGGTCACAAGTTCGAGTCTTGTACCGCCCATCCCGCGCCCATAGCTCAACTGGATAGAGCGCTTGACTACGGATCAAGAGGTTGGGGGTTCAAGTCCTCCTGGGCGCATGCAATAATTGAAAGACGGGGCGTAGCGCAGTCCGGTTAGCGCGCCTGGTTCGGGACCAGGAGGTCGGAGGTTCAAATCCTCTCGCCCCGACTCGCTAAAGAGTGATCAATGATCAATGTCCAATGATCATTGAACATTGGACATTGGACATTGCTCATTGGGCATTCTTCAGCAGGCGCCAGTAGCTCAGTTGGATAGAGCGTCGGCCTCCGGAGCCGAAGGTCCCGCGTTCGAATCGCGGCTGGCGCACTTCAGAAGACGAGAGCGAACCCGATCCGTCCCAGGGACTGCTGGATCGGCGCCGGGAAGTCCCCACTTCCATCGTTGGTTTTCCGCGAGAAGCGCTGGAATCCGTAATCCCCCGTCACCCGCACGCGGCCGCGCAGGGCATCCACCGTGAGCCCGAGGCCGAGCTGCAGCGCACCGAGCGCCGACGTCGATCCCCCACCCGAGTATTTCGAGCCGAACAGCAGCCCGCCGCTCAACGCCATGCGGACGCCAGGCCCCAGCAGATACGCCATCTGCGCGCCCGCCGTCACCGCCCCCACCGATTGCGCTTCGAATTCCGGATCCGCTTTGCGGTTCATGAAGCCGAGCTCGGCGCTCACCGGACCGGTGATGTAATACCGCAGCCGCACGTCCAGTTGCGACGCGTCGAACTCTTTCGTCGCCGTGCCGTCGTTGCTGGGCTTGTACTTCAGCTTCGAGAGCACGACGTCTGCCGAGAACTGCTTCCATTGTAAGGTGGCGCTGCCGGCGATGCCTGAGCCGCGATAATGCAGGTCGGAGGACACCTCGCGATAATCGCCGAAGGCGATTTGGGGGCCGATTGAAACATGCTGGGCGGTCAGGCGGTTGAGCGGTTGAGCGGTTAGCAGCACTCCGGCGGCACAAACCGCCCAACCGCCGAACCGCCCGCCGCTCATCGCCCGCCTCCCTGCCGCGCCACCGGTACCACACTCAGCGCCACCTGCTGGCGGCGGCGCGTGTTCTCCTGGGCAATCTCCGTGTTGCGCCGCGAGATCTGCTCGCGCAGCAGCTGGTTATACAGAATGTTGCCGCGCGCGGGCTGCGGCGCGGGCTTGCGCAGCGTCATGACGAACCCCGCGAGGATGACGCCGCCACCGATCAGGCTCCCTTCGCGCAGCGACGTCTTCCCCAGATCGCCGCTGGAAAAGGCGGACGTTCCCGCCAGGGCAATACCGGTGTAGACGAGCGCAAGCCCCATGGGCTTCCAGCTCTTGGGCGGCACTTCGGTTTCGGGCAAATACGTGTAGCCTGGCAGACTGGTGAGGTGCGGCAGGGTATCGACCGCGCCATGCGTGACGCGGATCGGCTGCGACGTCGAGAAGTTGTTCTGCCCCACCGTCGCTTCCACGACGATGTTGTAGTCGCCGGCCGGTACGGGATCGCCGCTCGCCAACCGGGCGGGCCAGCGAATGTTCACCTGGCCGCTCGCCACGGTCGAATCGATCCGGAGCGAGGTTTGCGGGCCCCCGCCAAGGACCCGCGTGACGACACGCGCGGGCTGCGTCACGGTGTAGCGCACCGCCACCACGCCCTGCCCACCCACGAACGTGACACTGTCGACGTGCAGCTGCCGGATCACGAGCACCTGCGTGAGGGCGACCTGGAACGCGCTCAGCGCCTTTGGCGATGTGCGGGTCGGATCGAAGTCGCGCTCGGGCTCGAGCAGAATCACCTGCTTGAACGCGTCGACCGCACGCAGAATCGAATCCATGCCGCTGTAGGTGAAGCCGAGCAGCTCGTAGGCGCGGGCGCGCTCGAACCCGGTGAGCCGCTCGCGCAACGCCGCCTGTCCGCCGCTCAACGCCTGGCGAAAGTCGAGATTGTCGTAGGCCTGCTGCGCCTTACGCAACGTGGCGTTCTGCACCGTCTGCGCCGCGCACAACGCCGGCGCCAGGCCCAGGCCAAGGACGAGCAGTAGACGCACGCGCATCAGGTCATCCTTCCGGATCGAGCACCCAGTTTTTGCGGACGGGCCCGTTGGGCGGGACGTCCACGGTCTCGCTGCGTGTCTTGTAACCGGCGCGCTCCACACGAATCGTGTGACGCCCGGGGCTCACCGAAAACTCGACGACCGGCGTCGGCCCAACATCTCGGCCGTCGATGAACACCTCACCCGGCGGAATCGAGTTCACCGTGATAAACCCCTGCTCGGCGGCTGCGGCAGGCGGCGGCGCCGGCGCAGGACGCCTCGCCGGAGGTGGTGGCGGCGGCGGCGCTACTACGCGTTGCGTTTCAACTGGGACCACAGCTGCCGGGGGCGGAGGCGGCGGCGGCAGAGCCGCGCTCTTCCTGCCCAGCGTCAGATACCCACCCACCCCGGCCGCGACGACCACGATCGCGCCCACGAGAATGCCGACGCCCGAGCGCTTCTTCTTGCCCGCGGGAATCTTCATGCTCGCACGCGGGATCGGCGTCGTCGGTGCCGTCGTCACTTCGGTCGGCGCATCGGCCGACGCGGTGCGCTGCCGCGGCGGGGGCCGCCGCTGGCTCTTGCTCGCCCCGGGCTTCGGCGCTGCCACCGGCTGTTCGGGCCACACCGCGGTGGCGAATTCTTCCATCGTGTCGAAGCGCTGGGCCGACTCCTTGGACAGCGCACGGGAGATGGCGCGAGTCAGGAACTCGGGCGCATCGGCGCGCTTGGCGCGCGCGCTCGGAATTTCCTCGAAGATGTGCTTATAGAGGATGGTGTGGACCGAATCGCCGGTATACGGCAGCTCACCGGTGATCATGCGATACGCGACGACGCCGAGCGAGTACTGGTCGGCGCGGCCGTCAACGGTCGCGCCCTTGGCCTGCTCGGGGGCCATGTAGTGCGGCGTCCCGATGATCATCCCCGTGCCGGTGAAGCCGCTCGCCGCCTGCAGCGCCTTGGAGATGCCGAAGTCGGTCAGCATCACGCGGCCGTCGTGGTCGAACATGATGTTGGCGGGCTTCACGTCGCGGTGCACGACGCCGCGTTGATGGGCATGGCCGAGGGCGCACGCCGCTTCCCACAACACGCGCTGGATGTAATCGATAGTCAGGGGCTGCTTCTGATCGAGCACGTCCTCGAGCGACGTGCCCGCGATGTACTTCATCACGAAATAGTTGAGCCCGCCCTCGCTCTCGACGCGATAAATCGGGATGATGTTGGTGTGGTCGAGCTTCGCTGATGTCTTCGCTTCCTGCTGAAAGCGTTTGACGATGTGCTCGTCCATCGAGATGTCAGGCGGCAGGACCTTGATCGCGACTTCGCGCTCGAGCGTCAGGTCATGCGCCAGAAAAACGGCACCCATGCCGCCTTTGCCGAGCATGCGCTCGACTTTGTACTTCCCTTCGACCAGGCGCTGCAGCCGTAGCATCAGTGCTTCGGTGCTGCTCGTGCCCGCGCCCAGCGTACCGCCCCCCGTCACATCCGCGCCGCAGGCGTAGCAGAACTTGCTGCCATCCGGCAGCGGCGTGTGGCACTTGAGGCATTCCATCATGGACCCGGCCGCTCCGGTCATGGACGCACAGCCGGCCGGTACAGGGGCGGACGCCTTACCCCGGCGACCGCGCGGATCGACCCGAGCGCCTTCTTGACCGGGTTCAGCCGCGCAGCCGGGAAGGCCAGGCAGCCCGCCGTGTCGATGCACAAGTCATAGGCAACGGGCGATCCCAGATAATCCACGGCGACCAGGTAATAGTCTCCCGCGACGAGCGGAGCCGTGATGCTTTCAGTCGAGCCGGTGTCGGTCGAGGCGCCCTTCGGATCCAGCGTGCTGCTCGCTCCGCCGCCGGGAACGGTAAGCAGATAGAGGTCCACGTCACTGGATCCTGACGTGGCGGATCCTGGCAGCGCCGCGATTTTCGCCGTCACGGTCGCTCCCAGAGCCCCCGTCACGCGGAAGCGGATCCAGTCGATATCGTGCGCGTTGTCGATCGTCAGCGTATCGCGCAACGACCCCCCCGGCAGCGTGACCGCCAGGCCCCGGGCATCGGCGGCGTCGCAGAAGTCGTCTTCTTCGTGCGCATCGCGACCGACCCGCGGGTCGGCGGCGTAGCCCTCGAACACCGCGAGGCCGTACCGTCCTGGCTGGGAGTAGATGGAGAGCGCATGCAGCCGTCCAGCCGGCATCCCGTGTAATGCGACGACCGTCGACTCGGGCTGTGCCTCGGCGGGCGAGAACGGTTGGCCCTTGCAGGCGTGTGAGCCGGGGCCAAGCGTCCAGGCACTATCGCCAATGAAGTACTGTCCCGGTGTGGTGCCGCTTCCCGGCACGAACAGCAGCGAGTCCGAAAGGAACGTTGAGAAGGTGCCGCGCACGTCCGGTGCCGTGAGAATGATCGTCAGATCCCGCGGCGTGGTTTGCGAAAAACGATACCAGTCGACGCCCTGCTCGTCGCGTTTCAGCGGCTCGAACGCGAGCGCGGGATTGAAGAACCTGAGGGCCGGAATCGAGGCGATGAGCGGCGCCGCTTCGAGGTTGATCGCCCGCGGCGCAATGTCATTGGGCTCGAGCACGTCGAACGGCAGGATGTACGTCGTATCGGGTGCATCACCGAACACTCCCGGGCCAAAAAACGACAACCGCGTGGAGTGGGCCTCCGGGGTGACCCAGAACTTGGCTGTGGAGAAGCCGGTCGAATCACGCGTGCGCGTCACGATCTTCCCGGGGAAGGGAAAATCGAACTGCGTCGTCGTGCCGAGAAACGCGATGAAAATCGAATCGACGCCGACACCATAGACCGTAATCGTGTCGCCAAAGCGCACCAGACTGGGCCGGACGCTGTCGATTTCCAGCGGCTTCGAGACGCGCAGGGGCACATAGTCGGTACGCGACTTCTCGAATGACACGGCCCGCGCGCTGAGCGTGACGTTTCCCGACGCGATTCCGGTGACTTCGGCGCCGCCGTATCCCTGATCCTTGACGATGGCGAGCGAGTCGTTGTCCGTCGCCCATTGGAACACGACATTCTTGATCTCGGCAGAATCAGTCCCGGCGTGTTGCCAGAGCGTGGCATGCGCGAGGAGTTTCTGGCCGGCGAGCACGACCTTCCTGCCGGAGTCCGTTTGGATGGAGACGGAGACATCGTTGCTTTTGTCGGTGGGAAACGCGCAGGTAACGGCGGCGAGCGCCGCGGCGAGCGTGACGACAGGTATGGCTCGGTCTAACCTGCGCATCCGGTCCAATCCGTGACTTGAGGGACGAACATACTATACGAGGGATGGTCGGGCCAGACAGGTGACTTAGAGCGTGCCCCGCCGCTTCAGGTCGAGATATTTCGCGACCACCGCCTGCGCGGCGCGCTCCGGTGTGACGTCGATCACCAGCACCCCCGCGCGCCGCATGTGTCCCAGCGCTTCCTCGCGCGCATGCAGCAGCTCCTCGGCGGCGGCCTTGCGAAAGGCATCGCGCGGTGTGGCAGGGCGCTGCGTCGCGGCGGCGTCGAGCTCGGGATTGCGCAGCGTCACCGCGAGCGGCAGGTGGCGCGGGCGCAACGTCGCGACGTTCGCCACGAGCGCATCGGATGCAAAGCGATCGATCACGTCGGTGAACAGCACGGTCAGCGCGCGCTTGCGATTGCGCGCGGCGAGATAGCGGAACGCGCCCGGGTAATCGGGCTCGACGAGCTTCGGTTGGACCTCCGCCAACACATCGAGCACCCGGCGCACGCCGGTGCGTCCCCGCTCCGGCGCGACAAAGTGCTGGACGCCGTCGGCGAACGTCATGATGCCGACGTTGTCGTCATGCTGCGCCGCGGCGTAGGCGAGCTCCAGTGCCGCCTGGACCGCGAAATCGAGCCGCGCTACCCCGGCCGCGACGTCGGCGGTCATGAGCCGTCCCGTATCGAGCACCAGCAACACCTGTTGGCGCCGCTCGGCTTCGTACTGCCGCGTGATCACCTTGCCGCGGCGTGCCGTCGCCTTCCAGTCGATGTGGCGCAGGTCGTCGCCCGGCACCCATTCGCGCAACGACTCGAACAGCCGGCCCTCCCCCAGCTGACGAATCGGCTTCGAGCCGGCGTCGCGGCGCCGCAGCGCTTCCGCTACCGACGCGCGCAGCCGCACCGATACGAGCGGTGGATAGACGACGACGTCCCAGGGCAGCGGCAGGCGAAAGCGATGCCGCCCCAGCCCCAGAGGACCGAGACTATCGAGCACGAAACCTCCGGTCCCGGCGGACTCGCGGCCGCGCCGCAACGGAACGACCGGCACCACCTCGCGCGTCGCCGCTCGGGGGAGAATGCTCACGGGCCTGGGCGGCTGCGATCCACCGAGGATGTCGGGACGCACTTCACGCACGCGCAGCCGCGCCCGGCGGCGCGAGGGATTGGTCCAGCGATAGGTGACCTCGCCGGTGTGCCCGACCGCCAACGCGGGGAGCGGCTCGCGCGCCACGACGACCGTCTGCGCGAGCGTGGCATCGAGCCAGATCAGGACAAGCAGCGCGATGTCGGCGACGAGCATGACATCGAGGCCCCACGACGTCCAGAAGCCGAGCACGCCGAACAGCGACAGCAATCCCGCGACCAGCAGGGCTCGTGGCGTCCACAGGATGCCGGCAACGGCGCCGAGCACGAACCACAACGCGAGGAACGCGGCGATGACGGCGCCGATCGCCAGAACCGGCAGCAGGTTCACGCGGTGGGCGCCTCGATGCGGTCGAGAATCGCCTTGAGCGCCTGATCGGCGGTGACACCTTCGAGCTCGAGCTCCGGCGCGACGTTGACGCGGTGTCGCAGCACCGCGGGAGCGAGCAGCTTGACGTCGTCCGGAATGACGTAGTCCCGGCCGTCGAGCAGCGCCGCGGCGCGCGCGGCCTTGAACAGCGACACGCCGGCGCGCGGGCTCGCGCCCAGCGTGAGCGACGCCGCCTCGCGCGTCGCGCGCACGATGGCCGTGATGTAGCCGGTGATGCGGGTCTCGACGCGCACCGCGTCCACCGCCTGGCGCAGCTGCTCCAGGCCTTCGGCATTCACCACGGGCGTCACGCCATACGTGCCGGTGCGGTCGGCCTCGAAGCCTTCGACGTAGCGCGTGAGGATGCCCTGCTCCACGGCGGCGGACGGATAGCCGATCTGAATCTTGGCCATGAAGCGGTCCAGCTCCGCTTCGGGCAGCGGGTAGGTGCCCTCGAACTCGATCGGATTCTGCGTCGCGAAGACGGTGAACGTGGGGGACAGGGGATGACTCGTGCCATCGACTGTGACGGTGCGCTCCTGCATCGCCTCGAGCAACGCCGCCTGTGTCTTGGCGGGCGCGCGATTAATCTCGTCGGCAAGCACGAGGTCGGCGAAGACGGGACCTGGCCGGAACGTGAACTGCTGCATCCCGGTGAGGAGCGTGATGCCGGTGATGTCGGCCGGCATCAGGTCGGGCGTGAACTGGATGCGCACGAAACGCACGTCGAGCGCGAGGGCGAGGGTGCGAACGAGCAGCGTCTTCGCGGTCCCCGGCACCCCCTCGAGCAGGATGTGGCCGCGCGCGAGCAGGCACACGAGCACGTCGCGGGTGGCGGCGTCCTGTCCCAGCACTACCCGGCGCAGGGCGTCTACGATGCGCTGGGCGTCGTGCGCGGGCGTAGTTCCTCCCACACATCCTCCACGGCTTGAGCAACATGAAGCACGCGCTCAGATCCATCACGATCGCGTACGGTGAGCAGCTGATGTAAGCGACGAACCGCGGCGCGGCCCTGGGGACCGCGCATCGCCAGCTCGAGTCCTTCGACCCACGGCACGACGTTGCTGTCGGCCAGATACCCGGCGCGGCTCAGGCGGCGCCGCAGCCCCAGCGCCAGCCGCCGCACGGCGGTATCCGCATCGGCGGCGCTCTCGAGTCCCGCCCCCAACGCCTCCAGGTGCTCGAGCGGCGAGCGGCGCCGTCGTTCGATCACGGAACGCGCCGGTCCGAAGCGCACGGCGGTCATTGCCAGCCACACGAGCGCGACGGCAATCAACTGGAGGATCGCCCACCCGGCGGGTGAGCTGCGCAGCCAGCTCCAGGTGCGATCCGCAAACGAGGTCTGTTCCCCGAACCCAAACCCCTGGTGGTATTCATCCCACGCCACCCGTCCGGGGCGCTCGCGCCGCGGCGTGAGCAGCGGCAGCGCAACGACGGGAACGTCGGTGTCGCGCCAGACTTTGTTCGTGAACCAGCCGGGATCGGCGATGAGGGTAATCGTTCCCCCGCCGCGGTAGCGCAAGCGCAGAATCGCCGGGCGATTGTTCAGCGCGATGACGACGGTATCGACCGCGAACGGCGACAGCGTGTTGCAGATCCCCAGCCGCCAGTCTTGCTCGGCGCCCTTGCGGAGTGATTCGAGCCTGGCTGTTCCGCTCGTCTGGGGTTTGACGGCGGTCAGCACGCGCTCGGTCTGTGGCAGGTGCAGGCCGGGCGCGGGAGAGCGCACAGCGATGCTGTCAGTGGATATCCCGGCCGACCGGGTCCGCCATCCCGTGCACCACGTCACTCCGCCGCCGTTACCGGTGGCGACGACCGCGCCGCCGCCCCGCACGTACCGCACGACCTGCTCGAGCTCGGCGTCCTGCAGCGAGATGACGGGATTCAGCAGGACGAGAATCGCGGGGCGATGCGCGCGCTCGCTCGCCAGGTTGAGCAGAGACGTCCGCCGTCGTTCCGCGGGCCGGCCCAGCCGCGAGAGGACCTCGTTCAGCCCCTTGCTGCCTGTGGGACCGCTGAGATACGTCGACGTCCGCAGGTCGAATTCCGATTCTCGCGTCGGCCGGCGGTTGGCGGCCCAGAGCGCGATGCCGATCCCCAGCGCGAGCAGCAGCGCGAGCCCGATCTCAAGCCGGTAGGACATTGCGTCCTCGCGCCAATTCCTGAGCCGCGGCGCCGAATGTCTCGTATTCTCCCGCGTCGCACGGTACCGCCCCGAAGAGATGGCGATACAGCCGGGCGACGAGGCCGGCGAGGGATGCGCGCCCGGCAGCGGTGAGACGCGCTTCGCCGATGTATTCGGCCGGCGTCTTCGACCCGTGGAAACGCACGGCCTTCATCCGGTCGAGCTCGAGCACGACGGCAAGGAAGCGATGACCGAGCGCCTCCGCGTACCGGCCCGCCCGCGCGAGCGCATCGGCACGGGCGAGATGCGCCGCCGCATCCATGATGATTCCGGCGCCGGCCGCCGTCTTGCCCGTCCCGGTCCGCGCGGCGGGCCGCACGATGCGCCACATCACGTATGCGACGTGTACCAGTAGCACGATCAGCAGCACGACGACGATGGCGAGGCCGACGTTGAAGCCGACGGGATAGCGATCGGCGAGATGGTTGATCCATTCAACCAGGTTATGCCACTGTCGCGCGAGCCAGGACACGAGCCGGCGGCGCTCCAGCCACTGGAATTCCGGGCGGCTGAATACCTGGCCGACCACGCGCCGCAGCGAGTCGGGTGCGACAGCCGGTAGAGGGGGAGCGCTCGACGCTTGCAGCAGGGCGAGCCAGGTGCCGATCAGCGGGTCCCCATTTGGTCGCTGAGGATCTGCAGATCAAACGCTTCGCGCCGCACACGCAAATCGTAGTAGAGCAACGTGATCGCGCAGGGCAGAATCGGCGCCAGGACGATCCCCATCAACGACGCCACCACGACAAACAGCGGCTGCAACGAGACGTTCCCCGCGGCGCCCAGCGCCCCGCTGATCCCCCCCACCACCATTTGCGGGAGGAACTGAGAGATCAGCCACGCGACCACCGCGGTTCCGAAGACCTTTCGCCGCGCGTCGCGCGTCAGCTCCCAGGAACGGCCGAACGCATCGAACGAGCTCGGCAGGTCTTCGAGAACGACGATGGGTGTGGTCGTGCCGTAGCCGCAGGCAACCCACACGACGAACCAGCCCAACCCGACGAAGCCGAGAAATCCGATGAGTCCGCCGATGCCCACCACTTTGCCGACCATGACCAGCAGGAAGACGACGAGCGCGCCGACGCCGGGCAGCAGGATCAACAACAGGTTCTTGCTGAGCGTTACGAGCAGCAGCGGCAGGATCTTGGAAACGCCGAATCGCAGCGCGCTGCCGAGCTGGGGCTCCTGGCCGAGATAGGAGTCCGAGATGATCCGAATCGTCCCGGCCTTCAGCAGCAGCCCCGCCGTCGTCCAGACGACGATCAACACCAGGCCGAGCAACACGCTGGTGCCGGTGTGCTGCTCGAGGATGTTGAGGATCTCGAAGGGACTGTTACTGAACCGGACCTGCATGTAGATGCCGGCGGCCGTGGGGAGCCACACCAGCGCGATGCTCAGCCGCATGAAGAGGCCGAAGTGACGCCGGTAGATGTTGAAGCTGCCGTCGAGGATTTCGCCCAGCTGCATGGGCCTGAGGTTCGAGCTAATGGGTCGCTCCGCGCGGGGACACGCGGTAAAATGAGGACATGGCGGCTTCCGCGCGAGACCTCGATCTACGCCAACACCACGGCGTCGAGACGCCTGAGCACGTCGACGTCCGCTTCGAGCTGGCCGGTGTCGGTTCCCGCATGGCGGCCGGGCTGCTGGACCTGCTGCTCCTGTTCCTCGGCCTGATGGTCGTCTGGATCGGCGGCGGCGTGATCGTCGGCGGTGTGTTTTCGAGACAGGGGATGCTGCAGGGATGGTTCGCCGCCGTGATGGTGCTGATCATGTTTTCCGGGGTCTGGGGCTACTTCACGCTGTTCGAGGCATTGAACGGCGGCCGGACGCCGGGGAAGCAGCTCCTGGGGATCCGCGTCGTCATGGACACGGGACGGTCGATCACGCCCGCCGCGGCGCTGATTCGCAATCTGGTCCGCATACTGGACTGCTACTTCCCCATCCCGTTTGCCCCCGCGCTGATCACGATGTTTCTGCACCCGAGCAACAAGCGCCCGGGGGACTTGGCGGCGGGCACGATCGTCGTGCGTGATCGCCCCACCGACTGGGTGCTTGGCGCCGCGACGGAGAGCGAATCGGCGGCCGACGCGATCGAGACCGGCCCGCCTGAGCTGTCCGAAGACGAGTTCCGGCTGCTGGATCGCTTTCTCGCGCGGTTGAGCGAGCTCAATCCGGACGTCCAGGTCCGCCTCACGGCCGACCTGGTGCGCCGTTTCGAGACACGCATTCCGCGCCGCAACGCCGATCCGCAGGGGTATCTCGTCACCGTGTTCGCCGAAGAGCAGCGCAAGCGCCGCAGCCGCTTCGCGCCGCGCGCGCAGGCGGGCGCGGCCGGCCGTATCACCGTGCCGGCCGAGCGATTCGTGCAGAAGAAGCGGCAGGGGTGGGAATCGTTCCGCACCACTGCGGTGCGCATGGAGCGGTCCGGGGTTGGCGCACTGGAGCCAGGGGAGATTCCGGCGTTTGCGGCCCAGTACCGCGAGGTCGCCGCCGATCTCGCCCGTGCGCGCACGTATCAAGTCGATCCGCGGGTGATCACCTACTTGGAGCGGGTCGTCACCGCAGGCCACAACGCGCTGTACCGGGCCCGTGGCAAAGGGCGCACGCCCCTGCCCCACTACATCCTGCGCGATTTCCCGGCTGCGGTCGTGGAGTCATGGCAGTACGTGCTGCTCGCTTTCCTTTTATTTGCCATTCCCGCGGCGGTCGGCTACCGCATGATCCGCGACCGGCCGGCGCTGGCGGAGGAGATCGTGTCGCCCGTCATGGTCGCGCGCGCCGAGGAGGCGGCCGAGAATCAGGTGGAAGGACGAGGCTATGCGCAGGCCAGCAAGGAGGATCGCCCCGTCGCGGCCGCGTTGATCATGTCGAACAACATCAACGTCTCGTTCGGCACGTTCGTCGGTGGGCTGACGGGTGGCTTGCTCACCGCCTGGCTGCTGTTCGTGAACGGGATGATGCTCGGCCTGGTGATCGGGCTGTTTCAGAACTACCACGCGCTCAACTATCTCATGACGTTCGTGGCGGGGCACGGCGTGCTCGAGCTGACGGCGATCTTCATTTCGGCGGGGGCGGGGTTTCGACTGGCGAAGGCGCTGATCGCCCCGGGCGACCGCACTCGCCGGGACGCCCTGGTCCTGGAAGGACGCATCGCGGCGCGCATGATCGGCGCCGTCGTCACCCTGCTCGTGATTGCGGGGACAATCGAAGGCTTGTTGTCCGCCTCCGATGCCCCCGCGATCTGGAAATACGGTGTGAGTGCCGCGACCGCCGTACTGTTGATCTTCTATTTGATGAACGGACGCAAATACCGCACGTCAGTTGTTGTTCGCTCCCTGTAGAATCCAGTTGCGAATGGTGTTGATCGTCGCATTGGGCAGGCAGGACCCCCCGCTACAGCCCAGCGGCATGCGCGCGCCCGAGCCACCCACCGTGCCTTGAGTCCCCTGAATCTTGTGCACCAGATAGGAAGAATCGGGGAGGTAGGGGCGAACGCGTTTTAACGCCGCGACCTCGCCGGCCGCCACGTTGACGATCGCCCCATACGCCACGCCGTTCGCGAGACTCATCCCTTCCGGCGCGCCCGTTCCCGAGTGGCAACCGATGCAGTTCGCCGTGAAAACCGATTGCACGTTGTTCGCGAAGCTGACGCCGGTGGCCGCCACCGCCACGATCCGCTCGCCAAAAAGGGCACCGATGGTCGCGCGTACCGTCTCCGAGCCGGTGGTGACACTCGTCGTCACCGTCACCGTCACCGACGTGCTCGCGGACAGGGTCGCATGCGTGCCGGGCGTGGTGGACCACGCAACATCGCTGCGGGTGCGTGGATCGACGTGGTTCGTCGAGTCGCGCACCACGGCGATGAAGGGCGCACTCTGGCTGATCGTCATCTGTACGTCGGGCGTGCCGAAGTTGACCGGCAGGAGCGATACCGACGCGGCGACCTGATCGACGGTGACCGAGTTGACGCCGACGACGCTCGTCGCCGCCGTGGCGTTGATCGTGGTACTGCCGTTTCCCGCCGCGGTGATCGTGGTCGTTTTTGCCGTCGTTGGACTGAAGGTCACGACACTCGCTGTCAGTGCACTCCAGTTGCAGGGATGGTTTGGGATGGTGTCGCTCGCCGAATCGCGGACGACGCACGAGGCTTGCGCGCTGCGGCCAATCGCCGTCAGTGTCCCGAACGAGTTGGGACTCAAGTCGGCAAACCGCGGGACCTGCCGGACCACGATCGACTTGGACGAGTCGGTCAATCCGCCGGTGGCGGCACGCACTTTCACCGTCACGCCGGTCGCACTGGAGCGCGCGATCGCGGTTGCCAGCCCGGCTGCATCGATGCCGAGGATCGCGTTATTGGTCGACCAGGCGATCGTCTGCCCTGGAATCGCTGCGCCACCCGAATCCCGCGGCTCGGCGGCGAAGCTTTGCGTGTCACCGACGAAGTTCAACGGCGCGGGGGTCGCGGGCGTCACGGCAATCGTCGCCAGCACCTGCCGCACGACGAGCGGAACCGTGTCGGGGATGCCGCGGGCCACCACCATGATGGTATCGGTGCCCGTATTGCTGTTGCCGGTTACCAGGCCGGTCGTGGAGCCAATCGTCGCAATAGCGCCGGGGTTCTTCAGCGACCAGGCGAAATTCTGTGGATTCGGCACGATGGTGTTGCCCGCATCACGCACGATGAGGCCGAGCTGCAGCGAGCCATTGAGCCGGTTGATGCGGGCGGTATCGAGCGGTGTTGGAGTCGCGCCCGTCGTGGCGATCTGGACGGACGAGTAGATCAGATTCACGGTTACATCCACCGAATCTCCGAGCGTAGCCGTTGTGGCCACGACTCGTGTTTGTCCGTCATTGACGGAGCGGATGACGCGCTTGTTGTTGATTCCCGTCGTATTGACGGTCGCGACGCCGGTGTTGCGCGACGCCCAGGTGATGAGGGAGTCATCCAGTGGGTTGCTGTTTGCATCGAGGGCAACCACGCTGATCGAATCACCCCGATTGATGCGATCAAAGTTGAACGCGATCGGGGTGAGGCCCAGCGAAGTCGCTTGCTGATGCACCGTGGCGGTGATGGAGTCCGACACCCCGTCGCCCGTGAACACGATGCGCGCGATCCCGTTGGCGGTCGCCAGCAGATTTGCCAGATGACTACTGTCCGGATGAGCCGTGACCGATACAACCGATGGCGCCCGGGAGATCCATGTGAACGCCACGCCCGGGATCGTCACGCTCTGCGCATCGCGTGCCTGAGCCCTCATCAGCGCCCCAGCGCCGAAGGCGTTGATAGTCAGATCGCCCGGGGTGATGAAGATCGAGCCAATGCGCGTGCGCATCGCATGCGCCGCGCTCGAGGCTGACGTCGGCGTGCCGTTGAGCACGGCCAGCGCGGTGACGCCGGCGCTGCCGAGCCGTACGCCGCTGACCAGGCCGGACGCTGAAACGGTTGCGCGAGTTGTATCGGAGGAGGACCACTGGAAGGTGACACCGGTCGAGACCGGGGTGCTGCCCGAAAACGCCGCGGCGGTGAGCTGGCGCGTCCCGGCGAGGACGACTGTCGAATCGCCGCTGACTACCACCGAGGTTATGGTCAGAGGACCGCCATCGCCGCCACCACCACCGCACCCCACGACCACGCCAGCCAACCCGCTCAGCAGGATCAGAGAAAAGCGCATAGGTCCTCCGCAGGAATCTTACTAGGGAGTCACGACCACGGTACCGGTCATCGCCGGATGGATCGTGCAGTGATACGTGAACGTCCCGACGGTGCCGAGATAGATGGGACTAGATATCTGAGTTGGCTGAATATTCCCGGTGCTCCAGCCGGGGCTATCCGACGTCGCGGTGTGCGCTGATGGTCCGGTGTTCTTCCAGGTGACGTATTGACCTTGCTGGACCGTCGTTGTTTGCGGCGCGAATAGGAAATCCGAAATCGTGACCAAGGCCCCGCTGGCGGTAACGGTGGCGGAGCCGGGCGCGTAGCCGTTCGCCGTGGCGGTGAGGGTATAGATGCCAGCGGTATCAAACACGACGCTTCCGCCAGCATTCGAACTGCCTGTGGCAATCGTCACGACGGGATTGGCGAAACTGGCATGGGCCGCGGGACTCGCGCTGAGCGTGATGTCCAACGGGGCTGTGACCGCGTGAGTGTTCCCCAGCGAGTCCTGCGAGTACAGGCTGAGCCCCCAATGCTGGCCCACGTAGGCCGTCGCGCTAATCGCCACCAGCAACTTCGGCTGGCCAACCACGATCGCGGACGAGGTCCCCAGCTTCGCGATCGGCGCCGTTCCCGTCACCGTCGCGCTGCCTGCGGCGACTCCCGTCACGTTGAAGTACACATAGCTGTTCCGTGCGGGGATCACGACGCTCGCGGGGACACTCAGCACCGCCGGATTGGACGAGAGTGTGACCGTCACCGCCGAATCATTCGTGAACGGCAGAGTCACATACATCTGGGCCGTTTGGTTCGGACCCAGCGCCGCCGGCACCGACCCGAAGGAGAGCTGGCCCGTGTCGACCGAGACGGCGGTCGTATCGGCCTTGTAGCCCGGCGCGGAGAAGATCACGTCCACGATGCCTTTCGCGCGCGGCCGGACCGGGTAGGACACCGACGAAGTCCGCGCCGGTGCCGTGATCGTGGTCGAATCGACATTCGCCACGGTAGCAGCACTCGAGCTGCCCGAGACGACGAGCGGGGCGGCGATGATCCGTGACTGGCCGTTCTGGTCGGCCATATAGATCGCGAAGCTGGCCGGCACCTGGCCGACGTAGAGAGTCGACGTCGTCGGGGCGATGAGCTGCGGCGTGCCCACCGAAATCGTCCCCGTACTCTGACTGTAGGCGGTGGCGCGGGCGGTCAGCACTGCGCTGTTGCTGAAGTTCCCGGTGATCTCGAACGAATTGCTGCTGTACTGCCCCACCGGAATGATCACCGAATCGGCGGAGAGCTGGAACACCTGCCCCGCCGCCGGCTGCGTGCTGTCGCTGCGCAGCAGGTGCACGACGACCGGCGCACCGATGACGGTATTGTCCACGTATACGTACTGGCCCGGCAGTACCTGCCCGAGGCCCACCGTCTGGTTGCCGGTCGTGAGGTGCAGCGTCGGACCGGTCACCGTCACGAGCGGCGTCGAATCGGCGGCAAATCCCGCTGCCGAATACAGCAGCCGGGCGCTCCCGTTGCCCACGAATTGCACCCGCACGTAGCCGTACTGCGAATTCGTGTCGACGACGGTCACCGCCGTATCACCCGCGACGTTCACGCTGAGCGCCGAGTCGATCTTCATCACAGTGGGGTTCGTCGAGACGACCCTGACGCTCACCGGAGTGAACGGACTCAGCGTGTAGCCCGAGCGCACTCCGGTATAGACCGAAGCCCGATACGGCGCATCCGTTGTGAGGCGGTTCGCCGGCAGGCCGCCCTGCAGCAGGCTCACCGGTTGCGGCGTGAAGGAAACCTTGGTGGGGAGATAGCCCGATGCCGTGGCCACGATCGAATCCGTGCGGCTCGAATCGAGCGCCCAGATCTCGAACGGCTGGCTGTAGTACTGGCCCTTGAAAATCTTCACGGTGTCGGCGGTCAGCGTGTCGAGCGTTGGATCGAAGCGACGCAACGCCACCTTCACGGTATCCGGCACGTAGCCACCCGTCACCGAGACGTAGTTGCCTTTGAGACGAAGCCCCCGTCCCACGGTGTAGGGATAGCCGAGCTGAATATTCAGCGGAGTCGGGAACACCTTGATCAAGGCGGAGGAGTCAGGCCGCGTATTGGGCGCGCTTGCTCGAATCCGCGCCCCGACGGTGTCGACGCCCCTGAACCGCAGCGTGTCGGGATGGTTGTAGCTGTAGTACTGACCCGAATCGATCGTGACCACCGCCGAGTCGAGCTTAAACGTATTGGTGTCGCTCGACACGAGGTTGACCTGCATGGGGGCGATCAACGGTCGCGCTTGCCCATCCGCCGAATCAAAGGCGTACGCGGTGACCGGGTATGGCGCCGCGATCGTGTAGTTCGTCACGCCGGGATACTGGTACGGCCGCACGTGCAGCGAATCCACGCGATACACGAGCGGGCCGCCGGTCACGACATAGCCCAGCGTCACCGTCGTATCCACCCGAATGCTGTCTACCACGCCCACCGAATCGCCGACCAAGTCGAAATAGGTGTAGGTCTGCCCGGGCACAATTCGAATGCTCGGCGGTCCGCGTACCGCACCAGCGTGCGTGTGGGTGAACGACACCGTGAACGTGTCGGGCCGCACGTAGGGGAGCTGCACGTACCCGGCGTTCTTCCAGAGTGTCCCAAGGCCGAGACGTCCGGTGTTCGGATAGGCGATCTGCATCGTCATCGTCGGTTTGGTGACGCGCACGATGAACGAATCGGGCAGGTACCCGGGGGCCGACAGCACGATCCACGCGGAGTCGCCGCCGGCGGACGGCAGCGCGCGCAACGCGTTGTACCGCGTGCTGCCGGAGGAGCCCGGCGGCAGCTTCAACGTCGAGGAGTCGACCGAAACGACTGCGGGGCGGCGCGACACCGCGGTCACCACCAGCGTGTCTTTGAGCGGGTGCTGCCAGCGCAGCGAATCCGCGGGAGCCGCCGACCAGTAGCCGAGCGTGGGGTCGCCGGCGATGAGACTGCCTTGACCGGAAACCACCAGGAGCGGCGTGGTGAAGGTGAGCGTGTCGGTCGCGGAGACCCATCCCGACGCGGCCACCGTCAGCACCGTCTTGCCTGGCGCCGTCGCGGCGACGGTGAAGTATTGGTAATTGCTGCCTTTGCGGATCGTATCGGGTGTCTGCACCGTTCCGATCCCCGAGGAAAGATTCGCGCCGACCACGAGGATATGGTCCATCCCGTAGGTGATCGCCACGTACGGTTGGAAGGTCTGTCCGACGCCGAGCAAGCCGGTGCTAGGATACGGCCGCTGCAGCGTCAGGTTGTTGCTGGCCACGTAGACGCGCGAGAACTTGCCGACGAATCCGCCCGACGTCGGCACGACGCTGTCGGTCCCCGGATTCAGCCCCTGAATCGTGATGTCGGCAGCGAGCTGCCCCGCCGGAATGATGGCGGGAGCAGGCGTGATCGCCGAGGTGCCGGGCTTGCCATAGTCGAACGTCACGCCCAGCCCGCCGGCCGGCGCGGGATCCGAGAGGAAGACCTGTGCCCGGTACGTCTCGTTCTGATTCACCGAGAAAGACGGCTGCTGATAGAACGCGCCGATCTCACGGAATTCAATCGTTGAGACGACCGTCACGACCATCGTGTCGGGCGTATACACGCCGATTGAGTCGCGCGCCACGATGAGCACCCGACCTGCTTTGAGCCCGCAGATCAGGACGGATGTCCCGGACGTTTGCGCCGGGATACTGAGCCGCTGCAGAGCCGAACCTCCGCAGCCCAATGCGGGACGCGCCACGAGCGTGTCCGCCGCCGGGAGCACCGAAAGGAGGATAGTTCGTGCGGCGGAGTCCGTCCGGCTCAGTGTGAGCGGCACCGACACGCTGCCGCCGTTGCCCACCGCAAGAGAATCGAATCCCCATTGCACCAGAGACGGCGGCGCGGCGACGACGGCGATCTTGACGGAATCCTTGAAGCCATCCACCGAGTCGATGACGAAGGTCGTGCCGTTCAGCAGCACGCCGGTCACGAGGCCGGCGGCATCGACCGTCGCCACGGCAGGATCGGCGCTGCGGAATCCGAACGTTTTGTTGGGGATCGCGTGGTTATTGCGGTCCAGCGCCTGAGCGATGATCGCGCGGCGACCGCCAACCCCGATCTGGAGACTGTCCGGCAGCGCCGGCGTGTTGCGAATCGCCGCGGTCACCTGATTCACCCGTACCGTCGCGGTCGTCTGCACGCGCAACGTGGCGTCCACGGAGTCGCGAATCACGACCACGCCGTTGCCCGCACCGACGGTGTGCGTCCGTCCGGTGGACGCATCGACGGTCACGACGGTCGGCGTGGCGGAGCTGAAGGTCCGGATGAAGCCCGAGGTCAGCACAGCGCCGAAGTTGTCGTAGGCGGTCGCCCGGATGTCGAACGAGTCGCCCACTGCCGTGATCACGGTGTCGGCGGGCGCGGCAACCACGCGATTGAGTGCCCGGACGTAGAGCACGGCAGTGTCGGCGTGGCCAGCGGCCGCGGCGATTATCCTGGTCGAATCCACGCCCACACCGCGCGCCAACCCGGCCTGGTCCACCGTCGCCACGCTGGTGACTGTCGAGGTCCAGCCGATCGTCACACTCACCGGGTTTCCGAGCGAGTCGCGCGCTGTCGCGTTGTACTGCAGCGTGGCGCCGCGAGCGATCGTGTCGACCGTGCGGTCGAGCGTTACGGTGGCGATCGTGCCGCTCAGCGCCGTCGCCGTGAACACGACTGGTGCGGCGATGCGGGCAACCCGAGCGTCGAAGGTCTGTTGGCCGACGCCCGGGCCGAGTATCCCGGTCACCTCGGCGTAGCCGAGCGAGTCGGTCATGACGGTGTCGGGACTGACCGTCGCGCCCACAGCGAGCGCGCGGAATACCACGAGCACCCGGACGCCCAGCCCATCGTTGGCGGTGACCCGTACGCGCAACGGCTGGGGCAGCGTCGCGAGCGGCACGGCGGTCTGGCCCTCGCCGCTGACGCGCGTCAGCAGTGTCGGCACCGGTTGCGCCGTGACAACGACCGTGTCCGCCGGGCCGGTGAGCAGCTCGGCGACGATGCGCGCCGGACCGCGCTGCGATCCGCCCACGACTCTGGCGACGGCGCGATTCGGCACGCGCACGCGCAGCGAGTCGAGCGAGCGCCAGGCGATGGGGGTGCCCGGAAGCTGTTGCTCCAGACTGCCCCACACCGTCGTGGCCAGTTGCAGGCTATCGCCGAACAGCACCGCCGTGTCCGGCGTCGCGATCACGACCGCTACGGCGTCGTAGCCGTACCCCACGTAGTCGAGCGGGGCCGGGACGATCGATCCCGCGCCGCTGGTGACGGTGACAGACTGCGGGTAGGGCGAGTTCCGAAAGACGGTGTCGCCGGCGGTGTTGATCAGCCGGAGATAGAGGTCCAGATCCTCACGCGAGGAGGACAGGGGGACGGAGAGGGATAGATCCACCGAGTCGGCATTTGGAGGAATCGCGATGACCGTGTCGAGAACCACCGTGCTCGGCCGGCTGACGAGCGTGATGCGCAACCGATCGACATCGACGATTCCGGCGCCGCCGCTCTCGAACGTCGGTGCAAACGCGACCCGCCCGGCGAAGACCCGCGGCCCGGTCGAGTCGCGACAATTCAGCCCCAGCAGCCCTATGAGCATCACCGACGCGCGCCATAACCACGGCGCGCGCCTCACCGCGTCCATTCGATCAGGGCACCGATACGTGGACCGAGGATGGACACGCGCTGGTTGCCTGGGGATTGCAGCTGACCGAACGCGAACTGGGCCTGCAGCACGCCCGTCGCCCGATCGCTCAGCCGATACCGCAGGTCAGTGCCGGTCCGGAAGAGATAGCCCAGCAGCTCCATCTTGGTGGCGGGGCCGGTCAGCTCGTGACGGAATTCCACCAGGGGAACGAGTGTGGCCGTTGGACCGAGCGGTCGCTCGAGTCGCGCGCCCAGCACCAGCACGTTGCCGCGCGGGACAGGAAGAGTGCCGGGGCGCGCGCGCCGGCGCCGCATGTCCCATCCATAGATGGAAAGATGCGAGCGGCCGAGCGGCAGACTCGTCGTAGCATACCCGAGGATCCGGTCGCCGATCGTGCTCTGCCCGCCGCCGCTGAGATCGTTCTCGCCGGTCGTCGTGTAAACGAGCGCGCCGCGGAAATACTTCCCGCCCCCGAACGGCCCTTCGATGCCGAGGCGCGCGCGAATCTCGCCGCCCGGCGTCAGCGTGCCGCCCCCCTTGAGCGGCGTGTAGCTCGCCCCGTAGCGGTAGCTCCCTCCCGCGCCAATCGCCCAGTCGGAACCCATCTTGAACGCATACGCGAATCCCGCCGACACACCGCCACCCGCTCCGAAGCTCGGCGTCGTAAATCCGAGTAGATCGGTGGCGGTCGCACCGAACAGCGGAATCGTGGTATCGGGGACGGCGGTGGCCCCCGTCGGAATCGTGCCGACGAGATTGAAGACGAGACGCCCCGGAACAACGCCAATCGTTGCGCGGACATCCGTGTCGACCAGCCCGGAATGTTCGACCGTGGTGCCGCCCACGTCTGCCGACGCACGGACGAACGCCGTCCCGACATCGATCCCCAGGCGATCGCCGAGCCGCTGGCTGACGCTGATCGGAATTGTGAATTCGCTGATCCGGCGGAACGCGAGTCCGGTGCCGAAGCTGAACGATTCGAAAAACGCCCCGCTGCGCGCGACCGTGGTCCCCGCTTGCGCGGCCAATACGCCCGGCAGCACGGCGAGTCCTAACAACCAACGCGCGGGAGTCATGGCAGCTTGAAGATGATCCGGAGCACGCCGAAGCTTTGGACGACGTTCGTGACGCCCTGGCTCTCGTTCGTCGGGTGGCTGATGATGCTGCTGATGCCGTTCAGACCCGGCTGGGCGGTGATCGGCGTCAGCTCAGCGGTGGCCTGATTCAGCGCTCCCGCCGCGGCGGGCTCGGTCGGCGTCGTCAGCTGCGCGACCGCTTCGACGACGGTCACGAGGTCGCCCGGCGATGCCTGCACCACGGGCGCGGCTTCGGCCGCTTGCTGTTGCTGCCGCGCCTGCTGGAACGACGGGTCGGCGCGCACCGCGGCGCTGAACGCCGCCGCGGCGGCGCGATAATCGCCGCGATCCAGCGCGTCGAGTCCCTGACTGTAGGCCAGGAAAGCCGCGAGGTTCTTCGGCCCCTGCCGCAGGATGCGCTGCCGCTCCGCGTCCGTCAGCTGAATGCCGAGCTCTGTGGCGAGGCCGAAGACGAGCTGCTTCTCGAGGTCGAGCAGTTGCTTGAAGTTTCCGTTGACTTGAGCGCCCGAGCGCACGTTGCCGTCGCCGCGCACGACGGTCGCCGACATGCGCACCGGGCCGTTCTGTATGATCGACGCGACGCCCTGCACCATCCGCTCCGCGCGCAGCAGCCGCCCGACGCGCGCCGCCGTTCCCGGATCCGCGCGCGCACTCTGTCCGAGCTTCAGCTCGTCGAGCAACACGCCGATCTGCACGCGCTCCAACAGCCGCAGGCTGCGCACCATCGCGAGATCGGACATCACCAGCTCGGCGAGTCCGCGCGACAGCGGCTGGAAGCTCGAATCGCCCGCGATCGTCATCGGGAGAACCGCGATCGTGGACGGCTCGGGGGCGAGGGTCGTCAGCGTCGACTCGCGCGCCAACGCGAGCTTGGCGGTCTGCGCCGCCTGCGTGCGCAACGCGAGCTGGGCGAGCGCGCGGACGGCGGCGATGCCGCGCGCCTCGGGATAGCGGTTCGTGAAGTCGCTGTAGGTCGCAAACGCGAGGTCGTAGCGCCCATCTTTTTCCTGACAGCCGCCAACGACCATCGGCCCCAACGCGTCACCGGGCGCCAGCATCTGGCCCGCGTTCGCGACGACCACGGCGGTATCACACCGTCCCGCGGCCATGAGGGCGGCGGCGAGGCGGAAGCGAACTTGAGCGTTGCTGGGCTGCTGGGCTGCCTGGGCTTGTAGGGCGGGGATGTCAGCGGGTGTAACGGCACGGCTTCGGGGCCCGCCTGCACAGGCCACGAACAAACCGCTCATTGCTAAGAGCAGATACCGCGGACCAGCCAGAATCTGGTACTCCACCTGGGAGGAAGGGGCTGTAAAATGCCTGTACCATGGACCCGCGCAAGAGCGGGCGTGGCGGGGAGTGATTTACCGCTGTCTGACCGAAACTGCTATGACGCGCGTCACGCGAAATGACAGTCGGCGAGTGGAGCGTCTAATAAGGAAGGCGATGCGCAGGCGCGTCGGAGGCCACCACGCCGTGGAAGGGCTAAACCGGGGGCGATGCTGCCGGCTCACTCTGGGCTGTGCAGCATCTGACGCATCTTGCGCGCCAGGTCCTCGATCTGTTTGAGCCCGGTCAGCGCCTCCTCGTCGAACTTCTCGGGCGTGAGGAGCAGCAGCTGAGTCTCGGCGAGGATCGCCGAGAGAGGATTGGACAGGTCGTGCCGCAGCTTCGCCATCGCCTTCAGATCAGACATCAGAGCAGCGAGCGGTACAGGTCGCGCAGGTGATGATCCCGCAGGTCCCGGACCGACTGCCATAGATCCTGCTCCGTGCCGGCGCAGAAGATCTCCGCGCTGGAGCGCTCCATTTCGGTCCCCTCGGCGCCGAACATGATGCGGCCACGCCAGATACCGTCTTCGGTGCGGCGCAAGGAGAGACGAATGTCTATGGGTTGACCGTCAAAGCGGATGGGAGGCAGATCGTGAACGACCGTATCGGTCGCCGCAGCTGGTGTGTATCGGGCAGGTTGGGCAGGCATGCCGATCCAGGGGCTGGTTTGAAACAACATTATAAATGGCTAGGAGTTACGCAATGGCTACCGGCGGCTATTGGCTGTTGGCTATTGGCTATCAGGTACCCAATAGCCAATAGCTCATAGCCGATAGCTTAGGATCGGAACGGTGCCGGCGCGAAGGTGAGTAGGAATAACAGCAAGCTCGCCCAGAGCACCCATCGACGAGATCGTGGCAAAGGGCGATAGGCATCGAGCACGGGCGGATGGCGCAGCTGGCCGCGCGAGACTACGAGCACGATGAAGCCCCACAGCAGCCACCCGATCCAGAACCAGCCCAGCAACATGACCACGACCCAGAACCCCCGGGCAATCCGCTGATGCCATCGGGTGGTGGCGGCAAAGACGATGTGGCCACCGTCCAGCTGCGCCATGGGGAGCAGATTGAGCATCGTCACGAACATGCCGAACCACCCGGCGAAGGCGACCGGATGGAGCATCAGCGTCGCTGCGTCTCCCCGCACCAACCGGCGGAGAAGCCAGGTCACGACCGAGTCGCCGAGGGGCATCACGCCGCCCGCCCACGGTACGACCATGCCGGTGACAGGCGCATCGGTTATCGCGTGGCTATATGCCAATCCGATCCACAGGATGGGCAGAGCCACCAGGAAGCCCGCGATCGGCCCGGCGGCCCCGACGTCCAGCAGCTGGCGGCGGTCGTTGACGATCGTGCGCAACCTGATGAAAGCGCCGAACGTCCCGATCCCCCAGGGAGCCGGGAGCCCGGGGATGAAGTAGGGCGGCGATACGTTGAGCTGATAGCGACGCGCGGTGAGATAGTGTCCCAACTCGTGGCAGAGCAGGATCGCCAGCAAGGGCAGCGAAAACGACAGGCCGGCCGGGAAGGCACCGAGCAGCGTGTCCAGCCGCCAATTCCTCGGATCGGAAGGCAGGACATCCGCGATGACGGCGCCGGACAGCGTCGTCGTGATGAGGACGGCCGCGAACAGCAGCGCATGCATGGTCCATGCTTCGCGCGCCTTGTGGGTGGGACGCGTGAGTACGAGATGCAGCCCGTCATTCTCGTTCGACCAGTAGTAAGTCCCTGGCCACTGCTGGAGGGCAGCCGCGAGCTGTGGGGACGGCCCGGCGTGGGCCGGATCTACAAGCGCGTCAACAACTTCGCGGTCGTGGAGGGGGGTGGTTCGCCATGCCAGCAGAAACCTTGTGAGGGTCACGCGAGCGTACTATACTTGAGCGTTCGCACACCGCCATAACTCCAAGTTTCCATTATCAACGAGAACACTCCCCCAATCCCGGGTTTTCCCCGCCGTAGCGCAAACGGAGCTGAAGCACACGTGGATATCGCCGAACTAAAGAGGAAGTCCGTCGCGGAACTGCACGCGATGGCCGAGAGCCTGAACATCACCAACTACTCCGGGCTCCGCAAGCAGGATCTCATCTTCCGCATCGAGCAGTCGCTGCTCGACACCGACACGGTTCTCCGCGGTGAGGGCGTGCTCGAAATTCTGCCGGAAGGCTACGGATTTCTCCGCAGCCCCGACTGGAATTATCTGTACGGCCCCGACGACATCTACGTCTCGCCGAGCCAGATCAAGCGTTTCGATCTGCGCACCGGCGACACGATCATGGGTCAGGTGCGGCCGCCGAAGGAAGGCGAGCGGTACCTCGCGCTCTTGAAAGTCGAAGTCGTCAACGGCGAAGAGCCGGAGAAGGCGAAGCATCGCGTCGCGTTCGACAACCTGCGCCCGCGCTATCCCGAGTCGCAGCTCAAGCTCGAGCGGAAAGACGGCGATCTGTCGATGCGGGTGATGGACATCCTGTCGCCCATCGGCAAAGGCCAGCGCGGATTGATCGTGTCGCCGCCCAAGGCCGGTAAGACCATCCTGATGCAGAAGCTCGCCAACTCCATCATCGAAAACCATCCTGAGGTCTACCTGATCGTGCTGCTCATCGACGAGCGGCCCGAAGAGGTGACCGACATGGAAGAGAACGTAAAGGGGCCGCAGGTGGAGGTCGTCTCGTCGACGTTCGACGAGCCGGCGGACCGGCACGTGCAGGTCGCGGACATGGTGATCGAAAAGGCGAAGCGTCTCGTCGAGCACGGCAAGGACGTCGTGATCCTGCTCGACTCGATCACGCGCCTCGGCCGCGCCCACAACGTGGTGGTGCCGCACTCGGGCAAGATCCTGTCGGGCGGTGTGGACGCGAACGCGCTCCAGAAACCGAAGCGCTTCTTTGGCGCGGCGCGCAACATCGAGGGCGGTGGCTCGCTCACCATTCTGGCGACCGCGCTGATCGACACCGGCTCGCGCATGGACGAGGTGATTTTCGAGGAGTTCAAGGGCACCGGTAACTCCGAAGTCATTCTCGACCGGCGCATCGCCGAGCGGCGCACCTTCCCGGCCATCGACGTGCAGCGCTCCAGCACGCGCAAGGAAGAGCTGCTGCTCAGCAAGGAAGAGCTGAACAAGGTCTATCTGCTGCGCAATTTCCTGTCCGACATGCCGCCCGTCGAGGCGATCGAATTCCTGCTCGAGCGGCTCAAGCGCACCAAGACCAACGCAGAGTTCTTCCAGACCATGTCACAAGGGTGAAAGGGCGTCTACTCGCCGTCGACTGGGGCGAGCGCCGCATCGGCCTCGCCCTTTCCGACGAGACGCAGACCCTCGCCCAGCCCCTCGCCACTCTCACGCGCCGCGCCGGCAAGCGCTTCCCGATGGCGCAGCTCCTCGAGCAGGTCACCAAGCACCATGTCGTGGGCATCGTCGTCGGGCTGCCGCTGGATGAGGCGGGCGCCGAGGGTGATGCCGCTCACGCCGCGCGGACGCTCGCCGATGATATCAAGCGTAGGGTGAGTGGCGACCTGGAGGTGCGTATGTGGGACGAGCGGATGACCACGGCCCGAGTGCTGGCGGCGGTGCGCGAAATGGGCGGCTCGACGCGCGGCCGCAAAGAAGACGTCGACGCGATGGCCGCTGCACTGCTGTTACAGCACTACCTCGACACGCAGAAGGGGACGGCGCAGTGAAACTGCGGCTCGTCCTCGTCTGCGTCGTGCTCGCGTGCGGCTCCGAGCGCCCGCAAGGCTATCAGTCGGTCGCCGACAACACCATCGTCATCATTCCGCGCGGGGTCACCT
>Ga0137409_10000607_pt1 | contig 39435 bp, 31 predicted proteins | sample CZODoug1_16funga_FD_122059 | JGI IMG/M metagenome (GOLD analysis project Ga0137409, IMG submission 122059) | Vadose zone soil fungal communities from Angelo Coast Range Reserve, California, USA - CZODoug1_16fungal (Hybrid Assembly) | ecosystem: Environmental > Terrestrial > Soil > Vadose zone...
GCCGCTCGCCGAGGCGTTCGCGCAGGTGTCCGGTCCGATGCCGGTGCCCGCGTGATGCGCTGGATCACGCATCTGGGCGGCGCCCGGACGACGCTCGCGATCGGGCTCGCCTTGATCGCGCTGGGAGAGCCGCGGCTCGGCCTGACCGCCCTCCTCGCCAACGCCGGGTCGCACGTCTTCGTCCAGCTCTTGAAGCGCGCCGTGGCGCGAGCGCGTCCCTGCGACGCCGGCGGGCGCCCGCTCGCGCTGGTCGATCTGCCCGACCTTCACTCCTTCCCTTCCGGTCACGCTGCCGCCGCCACGGCGGTGGCGGTCACCGTCGCCCTCGCGCACCCGACTGCCGCTCCGATCGTGGTGCCGCTCGCGGCACTGGTCGCGTATTCCCGTGTCGCGCTGCGCGTGCACCACGTGAGTGACGTGGTCGCCGGCGTCGTCCTGGGCCTCGGCGGCGCCATCGCCGCGACCCACTTGCTGCGCTGAAGGCGCAGCCCGGGGCTGCCTGCTCCCCGGGGCTGGCCCGTCGGGCGAATCCCCGTCACTTGTGTCGATCTAGTTCTGCCTCGGGGCTTGAGTGAAATCGAACGCTCCGGACAGCGGGTCGGCTGCCGCGTCGCGAGTCGAGAGCGGCGCGAGCCCCCAGCGATGCTCGATCAGCGCCAGAATCGACGTGGTGTCGTTGCGGTGATGATCCACGACCCCGTGACGGGCGAACGGTGAAATCACGAGCGTCGGCACCCGACTGCCGGGGCCCCAGCGGTCCACCACCGGCGGCGCCACGTGGTCCCAGAAGCCACCGTTCTCGTCATAGGTGATGATGATCGCCGTGTGGTTCCAGTGTGGGCTGGTCCGGATGGCCTCGATCAACTGCTCGACGTGGTTTTCCCCGGTGATGAGGTCGGTGTATCCGGGGTGCTCATTGTCCAGGCCGTAGGGCTTGACGAACGACACGGCCCGAAGCCGTCCCGTCTGCAGCGCCGCCACGAAATCCTGCTCGTCCTTGAGGTGGTCTGCCTTGGCCTGGGTGCCATCGGCGTAGTTCGCGAAGTAGATGAACGGCTGGTGATGGAACTGGTACAGCGGCCCGGCATGCCCGGCGAGGGCGTCGTTCCAGCCGCCCGCGTACCAGGCCCAGGAGATCCCCTTTTCCGACAACCGGTCACCGATGGTCGCGAACGTCTGGTCCGGAACGAGTGACGCCGCGGGCACGGTCGAGGGATGCGGTGCATTCACCGAGAAGGCCGTGTTGACGGCGTAGCCGTCCGGCGTCACGAAGCCGTCTCTGACCAGGGCCCCGCTCGCGTCGATCTGCGCCACGGCGCTCGCCGCCGCGCCGGGGAACGTTGGTGTCTGCGCCGCGATCAGCCAGAAGTGGTTGAGAAACGAGCCACCGAACGCGGCATGGAAAAAGTTGTCGCACAGCGTGTAGCGGGCCGCCTCCGCCGCCAACGGGAGACCGGCCGTGTGGTAGAAGCCCATCACGAGACCCTTGGCGTCGCTGACCAGCGCGAACTTGTCCATCCGCCCGCCGTCGATGCTCCACCCGGCGCGTCACGACTCGTCGAGGATGGGGCGGTGCGCCGGTCACAGTCGAGCGACGGCGCGGGCATAGAGGATCGTCGCCAGTCGCTGTTAACGACCTGGTGTCAGAACCGTTACACAACCGTCACACCAGCGCCGTAACGTCACCGAGTGGAAGCGAGCGTGTCCGCAGGCTCCCTGGCGCACCGGATTCTCGTCGTCGACGACGAGCCCGACATCACCGCGCTGGTGGCCTACCACTTGGCGAAGGCCGGGTACCGCGTCACCACCGCTGCCGGCGGGGGGGACGCGCTGGAAGCGGCGCGCAAGGAGCAGCCGGCCCTCATCGTCCTCGACCTCATGCTGCCGGACGTGTCGGGCTTTGACGTGCTCGCCGAGCTGCGGCGCCGGGAGGAAACACGCGAGATCGGCGTCCTGCTCCTCACCGCCCGCCGCGACGAGGCAGATCGCATCCGCGGGCTCGCCTTGGGAGCCGACGACTACATCCTCAAGCCGTTCTCGCCCCCGGAGTTGGTCCTGCGGGTGGGAGCCATCCTCCGCCGTCTCCGGGCACCGGCCCTCGCCACCGGCGGCCGGCTCAGCGCCGGACCGATCCTGATCGACAAGATGGCCCACCGGGTTTTTGTGGACGGCGCGGAAATCAACTTCACAACAACTGAGTTCAAGATGCTCCACACCCTGGTCGAGCGCGAAGGCCGGGTGCAGAGCCGCGCGCAGCTGCTCGAGACGGTCTGGCAGGCGCAGCCGGACGTCCAGACTCGCACCGTGGACATGCACCTGCAGCGGCTGCGCCGTAAGCTGGGCGCCGCCGGCCGCTGCATCGAGACCGTGCGGGGCGCAGGATACCGGTTCCGGCGCGCCGACGGAGCGACGCGGCGCGTGCCGTAGCACGAAGCAACGCGGCTCTAGCGACGGGACCACTTCCGGTGCAGCTTCTTGCCGTCCGACGTCCCACCAGCCAGATCGGAGCGTCCGGGTGGACTCCATTCATTGCATCGAGTGCGGCGGGTACGTGGCGAACATACGCCGGCTCGAGTATCGCACCCGGGCGGGCCGTCCCGAAGCAGCGCCGGCCCACGACCGCCTCTGCACGTGCGTCAAACCCCTGCTGTACATGCCGGATCGCCGCGCGTCGGCGCCGCAGCGCGTCCCCACCGGAGATGCTCGCAGCGCGTAAGTCGTTGAGCAGAGCGGCGCGGGAGCTCGGTTCACAATTGTGACAATCGCCCGCCTTCCGTGAGAACCGCCCCACGATAGATTAGCGGCGTACCCGCAGCACGTACTTTTCACCCCTCGATGGCATCGTGACCGCAACGGCGACGACAGGCGTGCATCCGGCGGCACCCCCAGCCCCGGCGAAACCTGCCCGAGAGCCGTCCGCCTTCCCGCGTCTCGCCGCGATCGACATCGGCACCAACTCGATCCGCCTGGTCGTGGCCGAAGTGCAGCCCGACGGCACGTACCGAGTACTGGACGAGGACCGGGAGATGACGCGCCTGGGACGGGGGCTGTACCGCGACGGGCGCCTCGGCGAAGCTCCGATGCAGCAGTCCCTACAGGCACTGGGACGGATGAAGGCCATCGCGGACGGCTTCGCGGTGGCCGAGCTGCGTGCGATCGCCACCGCCGCGGTACGCGAGGCGGCGAACGGACGCGACTTCGTGAGCGAGGCGTGGCGCCGCCATCGCGTGCGCCTCGAAGTCGTGCCGGCCGAGGAGGAGGCGCGGCTCGCGTTCCGTAGCGTCACCCGCCACTACGATCTGGACGACCAGTTGACGGCGATCGTGGACATCGGCGGCGGCAGCACCGAGGTGATCCTGGCCGCGGGCGGCCTCGTGGAGCAGGTCGTGTCGCTCCCGCTCGGCGCCGTCCGGCTGGCCGAGCGGTACGGCAAGTCGGATCCGCTGAAGCGCAAGCACTGGAAGGCGCTGCGGCGCGCCATCGACCAGACCATCGAAGACGCGATCGGAAAGCCGCCGTTCGCGGCCGACATGATGATCGGCAGCGGCGGCACGTTCACCAACCTCGCCGAGATGGCCCAGGCCGAACGCGACGGCAAGGTCACGACCGCGCGGGATTATCAGCTGAGCCGGGCCGAGGTCACGCGCCTGGTGGCGCGGCTGCGGGAGACGCCGCTCGAAGCTCGCCGTCAGATCCCCGGCCTGAATCCCCAGCGCGCCGACATCATCCTCGCCGGCGCGGCGGTCATCTCGCGCCTCACGCGCTGGCTCGGCACGCAGCGCGTGCTCGTGAACGATCGCGGCGTGCGCGACGGCGTGCTGCTGTCGATGATCGACGACATGTCGGGGGTGACGCCCACGGGCCGGGTTCAGCCGCCCGATCGCCTGGAGCTGGTGCGCCGCTTCGCCCGCAAGTGCCGCTCCAACGAGCGGCATTGCGAACAGGTGGGGCGCGTGGCCGTGGAGATCTTCGACGCGCTGCGGGACGCCTACGCGCTCCCGCCGGCCGGAGCCGATATGCTCCGGGCCGCCGCGCTGCTCCACGACATCGGCTACCTGATCAACCACGAGCGACACCACAAGCACGCGTACCACCTGATCATGCACGGCGATCTGCGCGGCTTCTCGGCGCGCGAAATCGAGCTGATCGCCAACGTCGCGCGCTATCACCGCCGGGCGTTCCCCAAGAAATCGCACCCCAATTTCGCCCGACTGGACCGCGGCGAGCGCCGCCTGGTCCGGCGGCTCGCCGGCATCCTGCGCGTGGCCGACGGCCTCGATCGGACACACGGCCAGGTGATCGAGCGCGTCCGCTGCCGCATGGGCGACGGCTGGGTGCGCATCCATGCGGCCGCCGCCCGCGACCCGTCGATCGAGCTGGAGGACGCGAAGCGGAAGGCCGGGCTGTTCGAGCGGGCGTTCAAGAGCGATGTGGACCTGGTGTGGTCGCGGCCGAAGGGCCGGAGCTGAGCGTGCCCGACCGCGTCCCCCCCGCGTTCCCGCCGGACCACTACCTCAACCGCGAGCTGTCGTGGCTCGAGTTCAACGGGCGCGTGCTCGAGGAAGCGGCCGACCCGTCGAATCCGTGGCTCGAGCGGCTCAAGTTCCTTGCAATCTTCAGCTCCAACCTGGATGAGTTCTTCGAGATCCGGGTGGCGGGGCTGCAGCAGCAGGTCTACGCCGGCGTGGAGCCGCAGGACTATGGGGCGGACGGGATGGCCCCGGCCGAGCAGTTGGCGGCCATCGACCGCCGCACCCACGAGCTCGTGGCCGAGCAGTACCGCATCCTGAACGACGAGGTGCTCCCCGGCCTCGCGACGGGCGGCGTGCAGCGCGTGCGGCTCGAGGATCTGACCGATGCCGAGCGGCGACACGTGGACACCCTGTTTCGCGCCAGCATCGCCCCCGTGCTCACCCCGCTCGCCATCGATCCCGGGCACCCGTTCCCCCACGTCCACAACAAGAGCCTCAACATCGCCCTGGTGGTGGAGCGCAAGAACGGTGGGCAAAAGCGACGCCACTTCGCCGTGGTGCAGGTCCCCGCGGTGCTCGACCGCGTGGTGATCGTGTCCACCCACGGCGAAGGACGGGTGCGGTTCGTCCTGCTCGAGGACATCATTGCCCGCCACCTGGGCGAGCTATTCGGCGGGCTCCGCGTGGTGAGCCACACCGTGTTCCGGGTCACCCGCAACACCGATCTTACAATAGAAGAAGAAGACGCGGAGGATCTGCTCGAGATGATCGAGGAGAGCCTGCGGCAGCGGCGCCGCAGCGACCCCGTCCGCCTGGAGATCTCGTCGGACGCCGACGAGACATTCGTCGGGATGTTGACGGAGGCGCACGACCTCGAGGCGCGCGACGTCTACCGCGTGCCCGGCCCGGTGGACGTGACCGCCCTGATGGCCCTGCACCGCCTCGACGGGTTTCCGGCGCTCAAGGACGAGCCGCTCGTGCCCCGCGTGGCGCCTCCGTTCGCACAGGGGCGCGACGTGTTCGACGTGATTCGCGCGCAGGACGTACTGGTACACCTGCCGTACGAGTCGTTCGGGTGCGTGGTGGACTTCATCGAGCGCGCCGCCGACGATCCGCAGGTCCTGGCCATCAAGCAGACGCTGTATCGCACCAGCGGGGCGAGCCCGATCATCTCCGCGCTCGCGCGGGCGGCGCAGAACGGCAAGCAGGTGACCGCGCTGGTCGAGCTCAAGGCGCGCAGGGACGAGCAGAACAACATCACCTGGGCGCGCATGCTCGAGCGGGCGGGCGTCCACGTGGTGTACGGCATCGTGGGCCTGAAGACGCACTGTAAGGCCGCGCTGGTGGTGCGCCGCGAGGGCGACGGCATCCGCCGCTACGTCCACCTCTCGACCGGCAACTACAATCCCACCACGGCGCGCGTGTACACCGACCTCGGCCTCTTCACCGCCAATCCCGACATGGGCGAGGACACGAGCGCCCTGTTCAACCTGCTCACCGGAAACGCCGAAGGTTACCGCTGGAAGAAGCTCGTGGTGGCGCCGGTCGGCATGCGCGAGCAGGTCATCGGTCTGATCGAGCGCGAGGAGCGTAACGCGCGCGAGGGCCGCGCCGCGCGGATCATCGTGAAGATGAACGCCCTCGTCGAGCCGTCGGTCATCGACGCGCTGTACCGCGCGTCGCAGGCGGGCGTCGCCATCGATCTCGTGGTCCGGGGCATCTGCTGCCTGCGTCCCGGGCTGCCGGGCGTGTCGGAGACCATCCGCGTCACCAGCATCGTGGACAAGTACCTCGAGCACAGCCGCATTTTCTACTTCGAGAACGGCGGCAATCCCGAGGTCTTCCTCGCCAGCGCCGACTGGATGCCGCGCAACTTCTGGCGGCGGATCGAAACCCTCTTCCCGATCGAAGAGGCGTCGCTCCAGGCGCGCATCGTCGGCGACATCATCCAGCCCATCCTGAGCGACACCGTCAAGGTGCGCGAGCTGTCCTCGGACGGCACCTACCGGCGACGCACCCCCGGCGAGGGCGAGACGCCCCTGCGGTCCCAGATCGCCCTCCAGCACCTGGCGCGCGAAGCCGCGCGCGAGAGCACGGACGTCCGTCCGCCCTTCGTGCCGATCGTGCGGCGGTCCGCGCCCCGAACCCCCCACGGCGAGCCCGCGCCCGCCTGACGAGCCGGAATGCGCCTCTTGGTCGTGCGGCACGCCATCGCCGAAAATCGTGAGGCGTTCGCGCGCTCGCACAAGGACGACGCGAACCGGCCGCTCACCGCGGAGGGACGGCGCAAAATGGAGCAAGCCGCGCTCGGTTTGAAAGAGCTCATCCCCGAGCTCGACCTGTTGGCCGCGAGCCCTTACAAGCGGGCGTTCGACACCGCGGAGATCGTCGCCGCCGCCTACGGTGGCCTGACGGTGGAGCGGGTGCCGGAGCTGGCACCGGGCGTGGGCGTGGATCGCGTGATCGGCTGGCTTACGGGGCGCCACGCGCGCGGCAGCGTGGCGGTCGTGGGCCACGAGCCCGATCTCAGCCGCCTGGTGTGCACCCTCCTCGCCAACACGAACGGACCGTTCCTGGAGCTCCGCAAGGGCGCCGCCTGCCTGCTCGAGTTCCCCGGTCCCGTCGGCAAGGGCGCAGCCACGCTCGACTGGTTCCTCGGTCCCAAGCACCTCCGCCAGATCGCCGATGGTCGCTAAGCGCCCCGCGGAGCTGCTGCTGCGGCCGGTATCCGAAGCGCTGGCGTTGATCAATCTCGCGCTGCTCGACGAGGCGCGCCTGGCCGCGGCCAGATTGCACGACCCGGACGACACGGAAGCGCTGCACGATTTTCGCGTGGCGGTGCGCCGGCTGCGCACGCTGCTGCGGAGCTTCAGAGACGACCTGGACGACATCGTCTCGAAGAAGCTGCAGCGCCGCCTGCGCGATCTGACGCGGGCCACCGGCGCCGGACGCGACGCCGAAGTGCAGCTGGCCTGGCTCAAGGAGCACCGCGGCGAGCTCGGGGGTCGTGCCCGACCCGGTCACGCGTGGTTCATCGGCCGGCTGGAGGAGCGGCGCGATGCGTCCTATGGGGACATCCGACGCGAGCTTCCAGGGACGTTTCGCGGGCTGGACCGCCGGCTGCGCCGCGCGCTCAGCGCGCCCCTGACGGAGACACAAGGGGGTCGGCCGGCGTTCGCAGCCGCCGCGAGCCGGCTCCTGCGGGAGCACGCCTTGGAGCTCGAGCAGGAGCTCGACGCCGCCCGCACGGCGCGCGATCCGGATGCGGTCCACGCAGCGCGCATCGCGGTGAAACGGCTGCGCTACCTGCTAGAGCCACTCGCTGACGACACCGCCGGCCCAGGGACGGGAGCGCCAGGCCCTCGGGCGCCGCCCCTCATCGAGCAGCTGAAGCAGCTGCAGGACCTGCTCGGCGAGCTGCACGACGTCCAGGTGCTGGGCGCCGATCTCGGCGAGGCGGTCGCCGACGCCGCGGCCGAGCGCGCCCGCAACCTGCACGCCGCGGCGCTGGGCGGTCGAGCGCGCACGCGCGCCCGGAAGCGGCATCCCACACCAGCCAGCGCGGGACCGCTCGCCCTCGCCAAGCTCGTTGCGACGTGGCAGGAGCGGCTGCACGCTCGCTTAGAGGAATGGCTGCTCACCGCGCTTCCCGCCCTGCTCCGGGACGTGCGCCAGCTCGGCGCGACGCTCGGCGCGCAGCCCGTCCCATTGCCCGCGGCACATCCCGCGCTGCAACCACGGCTCCCGAGGTCGGTGGTGCGCCGCTCGACCCGACCAGCGGCTCCCGCGGACTGACCCGCGTTACCGATCCGTTACACGCCACCCGCACAAGCGTGACCGACGGGGCGCCTCTTTCTTCGCCGAAGGCCACGATGTTACAGTCCTCCGTCCACGTCCAACCGGGAGCTTCGCAGGTGAGATCGAACGTGCGGCAGGTCGTGGGGCTGGCAGCCGGCTTGATGCTCGTCGCGAGCGTCGCCGCCGCCCAGGCCCCCAATATCGCGGTGCAGGGCCGCGTCCAGCTGCAGTACCGCTATTCGTCGGGTGATTCCAGCGCCAACTACAGCAAATCCGGCGTCAACAACATCTTCGAGATCCGCCGGCTCCGGATCCAAACCAACGTGCGGTTCGGCGACAACATCACCCTCGTCATCCAGCCGAGCTTCGAAATGGGCGCCCTGCGGATGCGCGACGCGTTCCTGCGCGTCGGCCTCACGCCCAACCTCGCGCTCGTCGCGGGCCAGGAGAAGTCGCCGTTCCAGCGCTACGAGCTCACCAGCTCGAACAACCTGTTGTCGATCGAGCGCGGCCTGCGGGTGCTGAAGCTCTCGGGCAAGGAAGCGCTCAACGACGTGCTAACCCAGAACGGGTACACATCGCACGACCTCGGCGCATTCCTCGAGGCCGAAAGCAAGGACCACCGCTTCTTCGCGAAGGCCGGGGTGCAAGGGGGCTCGCGCGAGAGCGCCGTCGACGTGAACAACGCCAAGAGCTTCTTCGCCCGCGCGACCGGCACCGCGCTCCTGAACAAGGACAACCAGCCGCAGCTGCAGCTCGGCGCGTCGTTCGGCTCGCGCGACCGCGCTATTTGCTCCACCTGCGCGGGCACGATCGCCTACTACGCGGACTCCTCCAAGCAGACCAGTGCCTTTGGGATCGATGCCGAATGGGGCGGGTTCCGGCCGGGTCTGCACGTGATCGCCGACTTCGCCACCGGCGACAACGTCCCGATCGCCAAGCGGATCAACAGCGGCCGGAACACGGGCAACCTGGTGAACAGCGCGGACTCGAACATCGTGACGTTCCGGGGTTTCCACGTGATCGGCGCCTATCGGGTCCTGACCACCGGCTCGGACACCCGGCTCATCAAGATCGTGGAGCCCGCGATCCGGTTCGACTACACCGATCCCAACACCAGTGTCGCCAACGACCAGGGCATCCTGATCACGCCGGTCCTGAACCTGTACTTCGCCAACAGCGTCGAGTTGCGCGCCGGCCTGGATCTCTACTTCTATAAGGACGCCACGGGCGCGTCGCAGTCGGCGCGTGAGCTGAAGTTCTCGTGGCAGGCCAACTTCTAAGGAGTCCTCACAGCATGCGGAAGTTCATTCTCGCGGCAGCTCTCGGCCTCGTCGCCGCCCCGCTCGCCGGGCAGGTGCGCCTGAACGGCGCGGGCGCGACGTTCCCGAACATCATCTATCAGACGTGGATCCTGACGTACAACCAGAAGTTCGACAACGTCGAGATCAACTACCAGTCGATCGGCTCGGGCGGCGGGATCCGCCAGTTCTCCGACAAGACCGTGGACTTCGGCGGCACCGACGCGCCGATGACCGACTCGGCGATCACGGCGATCCAGGGCAACGGGCTCCACATCCCGACCGTGTTGGGCGCCGTGGTCGCGACCTACAACATCCCGGGACTCTCAGCCGCCGTGAAGTTCACCCCGGACGTGTTGGCGGACGTCTTTCTCGGCAAGATCACCAAGTGGAACGACGCGCGTCTCGCGAGCGCAAACCCCGGGGTGACGTTGCCCCCCCAGGACATCATCGTCGTACACCGCTCTGACGGGTCGGGCACGAGCTTCATCTGGACCGACTACCTCTCGAAGATCAGCCCCGAGTGGGGCCAGAAGGTCGGGAAGGGAACGTCGGTCAACTGGCCGGTCGGACTCGGCGGCCGAGGGAACGAGGGCGTATCGGCGACGGTGAAGCAGACACCCGGGGCCATCGGGTACACCGAGCTCGGCTACGCGCTGATCAACAAGATCCCGTTCGGGCAAGTACAGAACAAGGCAGGGAGCTTCATCACGCCCAGCCTCGAGTCGGTGACGTCGGCCGCCGAGGGTGCCATGGCTGACATGGGTCCGACCACGGACTTCCGGGTGTCGATCACGAATCCGGCAGGCGCGCAGGCCTATCCGATCTCGAGCTTCACCTGGTTGCTCGTTCGGAAGCAATACCCCGACGCCGCCAAGGCCCGGGAGCTCGTGAAGTTCATCTGGTGGTCGCTCACACAGGGCCAGGCGCAGGCGCCCAAGCTCGGCTATGCGCCGTTGCCCAAGACGATGCTGCCCTGGATCGAAGCAAAGCTCAAGACGGTGACGGCCGACGGTAAGCCGGTCTGGACAACGGCAGCTCGGTAACCCCTCCAAGCCGACTGCCGCTCCCCCCCGCATGGCGGTACGCGCCTGCGGGGGGTTTTTTTGTGCGGCGCCGTTACAGTCTCGTGACATAAACCGGATACGTTCCCGCCCATGACGACGGTCCCGATGGAGCCGGTGGCAGCCCCCGAGCCGCGCTGGCACGCGCTTCGGGGCACCAACGTGGCCGACCGGTTGTATCGCGGTGTGCTCACGGCGCTGGCCCTGATGCTGCCCCTCCTGCTCATAGCGCTGGTCTCGGAGCTGGCGGTCAGCGCCTGGCCGGCGATCCGGCACTTCGGCTTTTCCTTCCTGTGGACTTCGGTGTGGGACCCCGTGGCGGGGATCTTCGGGGCGGCACCGATGATTTTCGGCACGCTCGCGTCATCGCTGCTGGCGCTCATCATCGCCGTCCCGCTCGCGCTGGGCGTCTCGATTTACCTCACGGAGTTCGCGCCCAAGTGGCTGCGGCAGCCGGTGGCATTCCTGGTGGAGCTGCTGGCGGCGATCCCGAGCGTAGTGTACGGCCTGTGGGGGATTTACGTACTGATCCCGTTCCTGCGCACCGTCGTCGTGCCGCCGCTCCGGGCGGCGTTCGGCTGGACGCCGTTCCTGAGCGGCGTGTTCTATGGGAACTCGCTGCTCGCGGGGTCGGTGATTCTCGCCATCATGATCGTGCCCTACATCGCCGCGGTCTCCCGCGAGGTGCTGCTGGCTGTCCCCGTCAGTCAGCGCGAGGCGGCGCTCGGGATGGGCGCCACCCGATGGGAGGCCGTGTGGACCGCGGTGGTCCCCTACGGACGGGCGGGACTGATCGGCGCCGTGATCCTCGGTCTGGGGCGGGCGCTGGGCGAGACCATGGCGGTGACCATGCTCATCGGCAACCGGCACGACATCGGTCTGTCGGTGCTGCAACCCGCCTACACCATGGCGGCGGCCCTCGCCAACGAGTTCAGCGAAGCCACGACCGATCTGTATCTGTCGGCGCTGTTCGAGGTCGGCCTGATCCTGTTCGTGGTCACCGTCGTCGTGAACGCCATGGCGCGGCTCTTGATTTGGCGCGTCGCCCGCGGGACGGCCGTAGGGAGTCGCGCTCTGTGAACGCGCGGCGCTGGCGTCGTCGGCTCACCAGCGGCATCATGACAGGCCTCGTGGGGCTGCTCTCGTTCCTCGCGGTGCTCGCCCTGGTGCTCATTCTTTCGGACCTGGTCATGCGGGGCGCCTCGTCGCTCGACTGGAACTTTTTCACCCGCAATCCCGTGCCCGCGGGTGAAGCGGGCGGTGGAGTGGCCAATGCCATCGTGGGAACGGCGATCATCGTCGGCCTGGCCGCGCTCATCGGTCTCCCGATTGGGATCGGCACCGGCCTCTATCTCGCCGAGTACGGGTCGGGCCGCGTCGGCTGGATTGTGCGGTTCGTGGCGGACGTGTTGAACGGCACGCCGTCCATCGTGGTGGGCATTTTCGCCTGGACCTGGCTCGTGAAGCCGATGGGCCATTTCTCCGCCCTCGCCGGCAGCGTGGGCCTGGCGGTGCTCATGGTGCCGATGCTGGCCCGGACCACCGAGGAGATGGTGCGCCTGGTGCCCCATTCGCTGCGCGAGGCGGCCCTGGCCCTGGGCTATCCGCGCTGGCGCACCTCGCTCCGCGTGATCGCCCGCACGGCCCTCGCCGGGATCGTGACCGGCTGCCTCGTGGGCATCGCCCGCGTGGCCGGGGAGACCGCGCCGCTGCTCTTCACGGCGCTCGGCAACTTGAATTTCTCGACCAGCATCCTGCAACCGATGCAGACGCTGTCGCTCCAGATCTACGTGTACGCCACCGGACCATTCGACGAGTGGCACCGCCTGGCCTGGGCCGCGGCGCTCGTGTTGATGGGACTGGTGCTGCTGCTTTCCCTCGCCGCCCGCTGGGCGATCCGGCAACATCATGGCGCCGCCCGCTGACGCCCGGCTGCAGCTCCAGACCGCGCGGCTTACGGCACTGTACGGGCGCCGGGCCGTGGTCAAGGACGTGTCGATCCTGTTCCCCAAGCACACGGTGACCGCGTTGATCGGCCCGTCCGGGTGCGGCAAGACGACGTTCCTGCGCTGCCTGAACCGCATGCACGAGCTGTCGGAGGGGGGCTGGATCACGGGCAAGGTGCTGCTCGACGGGCAGGACGTGTACGATCCCAGCATCGATGCGGTCCAGCTGCGGCGCCGCATCGGCATGGTGTTCCAGCGGCCCACGCCGTTCCCCACCATGTCGATCTACGACAACGTCGCGGCCGGACTGCGGGTGAACGGCCGCCGCCCCCGCGCCGAGCTGGATGCCGCGGTGGAGGGTGCGCTGCGGCAGGCCGCGCTGTGGGACGAAGTGAAGGATCGCCTGCGGCAGAGCGCGCTCGCCCTGTCGGGCGGCCAGCAGCAGCGCCTCTGCGTGGCGCGGGCCCTCGCTCCCGAGCCCGAGGTGCTGCTGCTGGACGAGCCCACGGCGTCCCTCGACCCGGCCGGCACCCAGCACATCGAGGAACTGTGTCACGAGCTCAAAACGCGCTACACGATCGTGATCGTGACCCACAACCTGCAGCAGGCCGCGCGCATTTCCGACTACACCGCCTTCTTCTATTTGGGCGACCTGGTGGAGCTCGGCCGCACCGAGGAATTGTTCACCAAGCCGACGAAGGAGCAGACCGAGGCGTACATTACGGGGAGGTTCGGATGAGCGTCGCCGTGGAGCCAATTCACCAGCCAGCCCCCGCCGTGCCCCGCGTCGCGGCCCGGCCTGCGCCCGCGGCCACGCCCATCATCGACGTGCGGACGTACGGCTTCTGGTACAGCGCGACCCAGGCGCTGTTCGACGTGACGGTCGCCATTCCCCGCCGCGCCGTGACCGCCCTGATCGGGCCTTCGGGCTGCGGCAAGAGCACCTTCCTGCGCTCGGTGAACCGGTTGAACGAGCTGATTCCCAACACCCGGCACACGGGCGACATCCTGCTCGAGGGCGTCTCGGTGTTCTCGAAGGGCACCGATCCTGTCGCGCTGCGGCGCGAGGTGGGCATGGTATTCCAGGCCCCGAACCCCTTTCCCAAGAGCATCTTCGACAACGTGGCCTACGGCCCGCGGTTGAACGGCCTGGCGCCGGAGGGCGAGATGGCGGAGCGGGTGGAGCGGGCACTGCGGCAGGCGGCGCTGTGGGACGAAGTCAAAGACCGTTTGCAGAGCCCCGGGACCGGGCTGTCGGGCGGCCAGCAGCAGCGGCTGTGCATCGCGCGCGCCCTGGCGAACGAACCCGAGGTGCTGCTGTTGGACGAGCCTTGCTCCGCGCTCGACCCGGGAGCCACGCAGCGCATCGAGGAGCTCCTGGTGGAGCTGAAGCAGAGCTACTCGATTCTCATCGTGACGCACAACATGCAGCAGGCGTCGCGCGCCTCGGATTTCACCGGGTTCTTTTACCTCGGCCGCCTGATCGAATTCGGCACTACCAAGCAGCTCTTCACGAGGCCCGCGGACGAGCGTACCGAGGCCTACATCACAGGACGGTTCGGATGAGCGCCTCACCCACGGCGGCACACCGCCACTTTCACGACGAGCTCTCGGAGCTGAAGGCCAAGCTCCTGACCATGTCGGGCGAGGCCCAGGATGCCCTGGGCCGCGCGCTCGACGCGCTGCTACGCCGCGACGGCGACCTCGCCGCCCGGGTGATCGCCGGCGATCACGCCGTCGACGCCCTCGAGCTGGAGATCGAAGAGACGGTGATCGACCTGCTCGCCACCCAGCAGCCGATGGCGCGGGACCTGCGCCTGCTGGTGGCCGCGACCAAGATCGCGAACGACCTGGAGCGCGTCGGCGACCACGCCGTGAACATCGCGCAGTCCGCCGAGCGGCTGCTCAGCGCCCGGCTGATCGCCCCGGAGCCCGAGCTGCTCGAGATGGCCCGTCAGGCGCGCGCGATGCTCTCCGGCGCGCTGGACGCGTTCGTGCGCGGGGACCCAAAGCTGGGGCGGGAAATCTGCCGGCGCGACGATTCCGTCGACGCCCTGCACCACTCCGTGTTCCGCATCCTGCTCACGCACATGATGGAGGATCCGCACATCATCGGCGCGGCCATGGATCTGTTCCTCGTGAGCCGCAACCTCGAGCGCGTGGCGGATCTCGCCACCAACATCGCGGAAGACGTCGTGTTCGTCGTGGAAGGAAAGACGATCAAACATCACGCGGAAGGATGACCATCCCCCCGCGACGCCGCTCCAGGAATTCGGCATTGGCGAACAACCTGATGAGCACCAGCCCGGCCACGAAGCCGCCGACGTGCGCCCAGAACGCCACACCGCCGCCTTGGGCGCCGCCCAGCACGCCCACCGTGCCGAACAACAGCTGCAGCACAAACCAGTAGCCGAGGATCACGTACGCAGGCAGCGTGACCGTCGTAAAGAAAAACCCGAGCGTGATGAGCGTATGCACCCGCACCCTCGGGTACAGCACGATGTACGCTCCCATCACCCCGCTGATCGCCCCGGAGGCGCCGATCATCGGGACTCGGGAGCCCGGATCGACCAGCATCTGCGCCGCCGCGGCCACCACCCCGCACAGTAGATAGAACACCACGAAGCGCGGGTGCCCCATCGAGTCCTCGATGTTGTTCCCGAACACCCAGAGGAACCACATGTTGCCGATGAGGTGCAGCCAGCCGCCGTGCATGAACATTGAGGTGAGGAGCGTCCACCAGTTGGCCTGGGCCGTGAGCACGCACTGCAGGCCCTGCCCCAGGGGGACCGCGGTCCCCGGCGGCACGGTGTGCAGGACCTCGCCGGGGATCAGTCCGAGTTGGCAGACCGAGCGCGCCAGCGGCTCCGCGGCGCCCGCGCCCTGAACGAACAGCCAAGCCAGGACGTTGATGACAATGAAGCCGACGGTGATGAGGGGGGTCAGCTCGGTGGGATTCTCGTCCTTGTATGGAAGCACTTAGATAAGATAAGGCGGCAGCCCCATTTTCGCTGCCGTTTTGGCACCTTTTCCGGGCACAGGCCTTGCCTGTGCGACGAGGCGTTAGCAGCACGCATCAACCTTCGGATAAGGAGCACTCGTCATGGCTGAGAAAATCATCGGGATCGACCTCGGCACCACCAACTCGGTGGTGGCGGTAATGGAGGGTGGCGATCCCGTCGTCATCCCCAATGCCGAAGGCGGGCGCGTCACCCCATCCGTGGTCGCGTTCACGAAGGATGGCGAGCGGCTCGTCGGGCAGGTTGCCAAGCGGCAGGCCGTCACCAACCCCCAGAACACCGTCTTTTCGATCAAGCGCTTCATGGGCCGGCGGGTGAGCGAAGTAGTGGAAGAGACCAAGCGCGTGCCCTACAAGGTGGTCGAGGGGCCGAACGGCCTGGCCTCGGTCGAGATTCAGGGGAAGCGGTACACGCCGCCCGAGATCTCGGCGATGATCCTCCAGAAGATGAAGCAGACGGCGGAAGACTACCTCGGCCACAAGGTCGAGAAGGCCGTCATCACCGTCCCTGCCTACTTCAACGACTCGCAGCGCCAGGCCACGAAGGACGCCGGCAAGATCGCCGGGCTCGACGTGGTGCGCATCATCAACGAGCCGACGGCATCGGCCTTGGCATACGGTCTCGATAAGAAGAAGGAAGAGAAGATCGCCGTGTACGACCTGGGCGGCGGCACATACGACATCTCCGTGCTGGAGCTGGCCGAGGGCGTGTTCGAGGTGAAGTCGACTAACGGCGACACCCACCTGGGCGGCGACGATTTCGACGCGCGCATCATGGAATGGCTGGTGGCGGAGTTCAAACGGGACCAGGGGATCGACCTCTCGAAGGATCCCATGGCCCTGCAGCGGCTCAAGGAAGCCGCCGAAAAGGCCAAGATGGAGCTGTCCACTGTCATGCAGACGGAAATCAATCTTCCGTTCATTACGGCGGACCAGTCGGGGCCCAAGCACTTGAACATCACGCTCACCCGGGCGAAGCTCGAGCAGCTAGTGGACGACCTGGTGAAGCGGACCATTCCACCGATGGAGCAAGCGCTGAAAGATGCGGGCCTCAAGCCCACCGAGATCGACGAGGTGATCCTGGTCGGCGGCCAGACCCGCATGCCCAAGGTGCAGGAGATCGTCAAGAGCTTCTTCGGGAAGGACCCCCACAAGGGCGTGAACCCCGACGAAGTCGTGGCGATCGGCGCGGCGATTCAGGGCGGCGTGCTGGCGGGCGAGGTGAAGGACGTCCTGCTGCTCGACGTGACGCCCCTGTCGCTCGGCATCGAGACGCTGGGCGGCGTCACCACCGTGCTCATCCAGCGGAATACCACCATCCCGACCAAGAAGTCGGAGGTCTTTTCGACCGCCGAGGATAACCAGACCACGGTCGAGATCCACGTGCTCCAGGGCGAGCGCCAGATGGCGAGCGACAACCGCACCATCGGCAAGTTCCAGCTGACGGGCATCCCGCCGGCTCCGCGCGGCGTGCCGCAGGTGGAGGTGACGTTCGACATCGACGCCAACGGCATTCTGCACGTGTCCGCCAAGGACAAAGCCACCGGCAAGGAGCAGAAGATCCGGATCGAGGCCTCATCGGGGCTTGGCGACAAGGACATCGACAAGATGGTCAAGGACGCCGAGGCCCACGCCGCGGAAGACAAGCGGCGGCGCGAGGAGATCGAGCGACGCAACCGCCTCGACACGCTGGTGTACGAAGTGGAGAAGAGCTCGAAGGACTGGGTCGACAAGCTCGACGCCGCGCTCAAGACCCGGCTCGACAAGGCCGTGGAGGGAGCCAAGCAGGCCCTCCGCGCAGGTGCCGCCGACGAGATCTCCAAGGCGCTGGAGGAGCTGCAGCAGGCCTACTCCGCGGCGGGTGCATCGATGTACGCGGCGCAGCGCGGCGCGGGTGGTGCCCCCGGTGCCGAGCAGCCGGCCGGTGGCGCCGAGACTGGGAGCGCGGAAAAGAAGGACAACGTGGTCGATGCCGACTACGAGATCGTGGATGAAGACAAGAAGAAGAACTGACACCCTTTAAACGGACGACACGATGCCGGTACGCACGCGGGATTGGCTGAAGTTCGGAACTCTGGTGGCGATCGCCTTCGTCTTCGGGCTGGCGTTTGCTTCGACACTCAACCTGCCGAAGCAAAGCGGGGCGACGGAGACGCTGGTGGTCCCCTCCCCCCAGGCGGCGCCCCAGTATTCGGCGCCGGCCCTCAAGGCGGCGGGTGATTTTCAGGACGCGTTCGTCGCCGTGGCGGAGCACGTGAAGCCGTCGGTCGTGTTCATCCGCTCGCAGCACGTCGAGCGGGGGGACAACCAGCGGCTGCCGCCGGGGTTCCAGGACTTCTTCCCGAACCTGCGGCGGCGGCCGCAGGTCGAGCAGGGGTCGGGGTCGGGCTTCATCGTTTCGTCCGATGGCTACATCCTCACCAACAACCACGTAGTGGCGGGCGCCGACAAGGTGACCGTGCGTCTGTACGACAAGCGCGAGTTCACGGCGAAAGTCGTGGGCACCGATCCGAACACCGACGTCGCCGTCATCAAGATCGACGCCCGCGGCTTGCCGGGTGTGGGTTTCGGCAATTCCGACTCGGCGCGCGTGGGCGAGTGGGTCCTCGCCATCGGCAACCCGTTGGGGGAGGCATTCACGTTCACGGTGACCGCCGGGATCGTGAGCGCCAAAGGGCGGCTGCTCGCCGGTCTGCAGCAGACGCGCTACGCGATCCAGGATTTCATCCAGACCGACGCAGCGATCAACCCCGGCAACTCAGGCGGGCCGCTAGTGAACATCCGGGGCCAGGTGATCGGCATCAACTCGGCGATCGCCAGTGAGACCGGGTTTTACGCGGGTTACGGCTTTGCCATCCCGATGAACCTGGCGCGCACCGTGATGGACCAGCTGGTGAAGACCGGGCACGTAGAGCGTGCCGTGATGGGGATCTCCATCCACGATGCGCGGCAGGAAGACGCCGACGCGGTGGGTCTGAAGCAGATCGGCGGCGTCGTGGTGGACAGCTACACGAGCGACGACTCGCCGGCCCGGAAGGCCGGCATCCAGCCCGGCGACGTGATCGTCGCCGTGGACGGGCAGCCGGTCGACAACACCCCGCAGCTGCAGCAGCGCGTCGCGTTCAAGCGACCGGGCGAGACGGTCGAGGTCACGGTGCTCCGCCAGGGCGGCGAGAAAAAGACCGTGACGGTGCGGCTGACGCGAGCGCCGGGTGAGGCGGACAGCGAAGTCGCGGCGGCGGCGTCCAAGTCCAAGGGCGAGGCGTCCAGCAAGGAAGAGCTGCTCGGCATCTCGGTCGAGCCGCTCACCCAGGACGACGCGCGCGACGTGCGGCTGAAGTCGGTGCTCGAGCGGGGCGGCGGCCTGGTGGTGACCGACGTATCACCGGAGGGACCCGCTTACCAGCGGCTGCAGTCGAGCGACGATCCCGGCGGCCCCGACATCATCGTCGCGGTGAACGGCGTGCCCACCCGCACGCGGGCGGCATTCCGTGAGGCGCTGCGAAAGGTCAAGCCGGGCGAGGTGGTGACGCTGCAGGTGCTGTCACGCGCTCCCGACTCGGCGGACGGCTGGGCCGGGCGCATCGTTCGCATTAGGGCGCGGTAACAGCCGCAGTCCGTCGTCCCGAGTCCGCGGGCAAACCCGCGACTCGGCATGTGTCAGTAAACTGACGGCGATCTGCCGCTTCAGCGGTAAATGCCGAGTCGCGGCTTCAGCCGCGCGTGCCAAGCGGCCGGAGCATGACACCGGCCATCACCACCTGCCATAGGACGGGAAGGACGAAGGCGGCCTGGTCCGCCTTCGTCGTTTCCGGGAATGCTACCGCGAGCGCCATCGCGATCGCGCCGGCCGCCAGACCGCCCGTTCCGAGCCAGCGCGGCAACACCTTCCCGTCGGACACACCCCAAGCAAAGAGACAGGTCGACAAGCCGAGCGCGAATCCCGCCACCCGCTGGGTCGTAAGCGCGAACGGATGGATCATGTCGAATAGGAACACTGCGCGCGTGGCGGTCATACCGGCGTCGGCGATCGTGAAGCTGTGCGCCAGGGACCACCCTGCTCCGCCCATGAACGCCACGGTCACCGTCCACGCGCCATAGGCGAATGTCCCCACGATCACGCCGGCGCGGACGGCGTTCTCCCCCGGAGTCGCGACGTGCGCACGCGCCAGGCCCACCAGCCCCGTGAGGGCCAGCGGGAAACCGAACAGGAAGGTCCAGTGGATGGCTCGCCACGCACCGCACTGGGCGATGGCGGTGAGCTGGGCCGCACCGTCGCCCGTGAGGTCGGGATGCAGTACGCCCGCCACCACCGCAAGCAACGCGCCGAAGAGCAGACATAACGGGTAAACCAGGCGGGCGAGCATGCGCGCAATCTAGCCGTCGCCGGACGCCGCGCTATATATTGGCCGCATGCAGTTGTCCCGGATTCTGCGCGAAGGCTTCATCGCCGGCTTGGTCGGCGCCGGGGCGGTGGCGCTCTGGTTCCTGGTGGTGGACGTGATCGCCGGTCGCCCGTTTTTCACGCCGGCCATGCTCGGCTCGGCGGTGTTCTGGGGGGTGCGCGACCCCGCTCAGGTCGTGATCGAGTACTCCCGCATCATTGGCTACACGATGATCCACGTGAGCGCGTTCATCATCGTGGGCACGATCGCCGCCGTGCTGGCGGCCGAGGTCGAAGTCGTGCCGCCGACGCTGTACCTCCTCGTCGTGTTCTTCGCGATTTTCGAGTTCGGGTTCTACGTCACCGTGGCGATCCTGGCGCAGCCCCTGCTCGGCTCGCTCGCCTGGTGGAACGTGGCGATCGGCAACGCCATCGCCGCGTTGGGCATGGGCTACTACCTGTGGCACGTGCACCCCAAGATCGCCGCGACCCTGAAGCTCCATCCGCTCGGAGAGACCGACGAGGGCGAGTAGCGTCAACGAGCGCCCGCGCCGACCTCGAACTCCCCTTCCAGTCCGCCCACCGAGCTCCCGCCCACGAAGACCCGGAATTTCCCGGGCTCTACCACGAATTTCATGTCCCGGTTGTAGAGACCCAGCTCCTTCGACGTGAGCTGGAAGTCCACCGTGCGCGCCTCTCCTGGTTTGAGAGAGACCCGCCGGAATCCGGCCAACGCGCGCACGGGCCGCGTCACGCTCGCCACCTCGTCGTGTACGTACAGCTGGACCACTTCCGCACCTTCGCGCGTACCGGTGTTGGTCACCGTGATTGACACACGCTGCGTTCCGGTCGGCGTGATGCGTGGCGCGCCGAGCCGCAGGTCCGAGTAGCCAAAGGTGGTGTAGCTCAACCCGTGGCCGAAGGGGAAGAGCGGGGTCACGGGCAGGTCGATGTACTTGGACGTGTACTTGTCCGGCCCGGTGGGACGCCCGGTGTTCTTGTGATTGTAATAGAGGGGGATCTGGCCCACGCTGCGCGGGAACGTGGCCGGCAGCTTGCCGCTCGGGCTCACGTCACCGAACAGAACCGCCGCCTGCGCCGGGCCCGTCTCGACGCCCAGGAACCAGGACTCGACGATCGCGGGCACGTGCTCCGCGGCCCACGGTATGGTGAGCGGTCGACCGTTCATGATGACGAGCACGACCGGCGTACCGGTTGCGGTAATCGCCTCGAGCAGGCGCGGCTGGACGCCCGGCAGGTCGATGTCGGCGCGACTCGCGGCCTCTCCGCTCATGTCCCCTGCTTCACCCAGCACCAGCACCGCGACGTCCGCCTGCTTCGCTGCCGCGACCGCGTCGGCAAACCCTGCTGTCGCCGTATCCGTGATACCGCAGCCCTTCGCGTACAGCACGCTCACGCTCCCGGCACGCGCCTTGATCCCTTCCAACGGGGTCACCGCGTCCCGCGGGTCGCCCCGGCCCGGCCAGGAACCGAGCGCCGAGACCTTGTCATCGGCCAGCGGGCCGATCACGGCGACGGTGCGCACCCGGGGACCGAGCGGTAGCAGAGATCCGTCGTTCTTGAGCAGCACGATCGACTCTTCGGCCACACGGCGCGCCAGCTGCCGGTGCTCGGGTGCGAGCAGCACCGCGCGCTCGCGCTCGACGGTGGTGCCGTGATAGGGATCGTCGAACAGGCCAAGCGCGGCCTTTCCCCGCAGCACACGACGCACCGCCTCGTTCACCACGGCCATTGGGATGCGCCCGGCACGCACCAGGGCCGGGAGGTCGTCCACGTAGATGCGGCTCACCATGTCCAAGTCCACGCCGGCCTCGAGCGCGAGCTTCCCTGCCTCGGCGCGCGACCCCGCGACGCCGTGGTTCAGCAGTTCCGCGACCGCGGTCCAGTCGCTCACGACGAATCCCCGGAACCCCCACTCGCGGCGCAGCAGCGACGTCATTAGCCAGGGGCTCGCCGTGCTGGGGATGCCGCCGATCTCGTTGAACGACGTCATGACGCTGCCGGCGCCTGCGTCCAGCGCGGCCTTGTAGGGCGGCAAATACACTTCGCGCAGTGTGCGCTCCGAGAGGTCCACGGTGTTGTAGTCCCGGCCGCCTTCCGCGCCGCCGTAGGCGGCGAAGTGCTTGACCGTGGCGAGCACGGCGTCCGGGGCGCGCGGGTCGGCGCCCTGAAAGCCGCGGACGCGCGCCGCGGCCATCGCCGACCCCAGGTAGGGATCCTCGCCCGAGCCCTCCGCGATCCGGCCCCACCGCGGATCGCGCGCGATGTCCACCATGGGCGCGAAGGTCCAGTGCAGCCCAGCCGCCGCGGCCTCTTTGGCCGCCACGTGGGCGGCCGCCTCCACGGCTTCCGGATCCCAGGAAGCAGCCTCACCGAGCGGAATCGGGAAGATGGTGCGGTAGCCGTGGATCACGTCGTGGCCGAAGATCAGCGGGATGTGGAGCCGGGACTCCGTCGTTGCGACGCGTTGGGCGTCGCGGGTCGCGGCTGCTCCCGTGAGGTTAAAGAGACTGCCCACCGAGCCCTTGCGAACCAGCGCCAGCTGCTCGGCGGTCGGCTGATTGTCGACCGAGAGCTGGTTGAGCTGGCCGAGCTTCTCCTCGAGAGTCATGCGGGCGAGCAGGGAGTCGACGTGCCGCTCCGCAACGGGGCTCTGCGCCGGAAGAACCGACGGGGCGCCGCCCAACGCGAGCGTTACGGCCAAGCAGAGGGTGATGCGTCGACGCAGCGGGGTCATGGGGATCGCGCGTTGAATGGTGGAAGAAGGGCTGAAAAATAGAGTCCCAATCTATGCATTCGTAGTGCCACTGGGAAACAGGCGCGCCGGCTTGACAAAGTTCCCGCGGCGCGTGATAACGGTGGCAACGGAGGAGTAAACCATGCGAGCGTTTCTTGTATTGCTGCTTGGCGGAGTGCTGGCCGTATCACTCGTGCGCAACGCTGCGGCGCAGACCAGCACCGGCAGCATCCGGGGCTACGTAAGAGACTCGAGCGGCACGCCGATCGCGGGCGCACGCGTCACGGCGGTGAACAGCCAGACGGCGGCGCAGCGGGAAGCGACCAGCCAAAGCAATGGGTTCTACGCCATCCTCGGCCTCGTGCCGGCCGAGTACGAAGTCACCGCCCGCCAGATCGGCATGGCACCCCAGAAGCTGCGCGTGCGCGTGCTGATCGGCGAGGTGTTCCCGCTGGACTTCAAGCTCGCTGCTTCGGCGATTCAGGTCGAAGGGGTGTCGGTGGTGGCAGGCGCTGGGGTGGAGATGCGCACGTCTGAAATCGCGACCAACGTGACGCAGCAGCAGATCGAGCGGCTCCCTACGGCCAGTCGGAACTTCCTCGACCTCGCAGCATTGGCTCCCGGCGTGACGATCTCGGATGACAAAATCAGCAGTGTATCCCGGACCTTCACGGCGGGTGGCCAGACGGCGAGCACCGTCAACGTTTTTGTTGACGGTACGAGCCTCAAGAACGACTTGACGAACGGCGGGGTGGCCGGGCAGGACGCGAGCAAGGGAAATCCGTTCCCGCGCAGCGCAATTCAGGAGTATCGAGTCATCAGCCAGAACTTCAAGGCGGAGTACCAGAAGGCTTCGAGCGCGATCATCACGGCAACTACGAAGTCTGGCGGCAACGAATGGCATGGGAACGCGCTCTTCGGCTATCAGAACAAGGACCTCGTGGCGCTTGACACGTTCCAGATCAAGGCGAAGAACGCCAATCCCCTTACCTTCACGAAACCTGACTACTCCCGGTCGCTAGTGAGCCTCAGTCTTGGCGGCCCGATCCAGCGGGATCGGCTGTTCTTCTTCGGGGCGTACGAGGGAAATTACCAGAGCCGGAACTATTTCGTGAACTTCCCCACCCCGGCGGCAGGATTCCCGGCGCTCGACACAGTGAATTTCACCCAGTACAACGGCAACTTCGGTGCACCGTTCCGCGAGACGATGGTGTTCGGAAAGCTAACCTACACGGTGGACCCCAAGTCGTCCGCCGAGTTGAGTTTCAGTACCCGGCATGAAACCGACATCCGGGACTTCGCCAACCAGAACTGCCAGACAGCCACGATGTGCGCCCTCAACGAGGCGGTGAACTTCGCGCAGGACGTTACGATCGGCCAGCTCCGCTACAACCGGTTTGCCGGTGAGTGGCTCAACGAGGCGAAGGTGGACTATTCACGCTTCCGCCGGCAGCCGAGTCCCAATACGCCGGGGCTCCCCGCACGCGTGTACTCGTATCGGGACGCGGGTGGGACCATGACGGACAACTATATCGGAAGCAACCTCAGCGTCCAGGACTTCACCCAGAGACGACTCGGCTTCCGCGATGATCTGACGTATTCGCACGGCGGGCAGCACGTATTCAAGATGGGTGCCAGCTTCGACTTCGTATCGTACGACGTCTTCAAGGCAAACAACGAGACGCCCCGGTTCGCCTATCGCGACAGCGTGAACGGCCACTCCTACAAGTTCCGTAACCCCTTCGAGCTGAAATACGGGACCGGCAACGCCGCGTTGAACAAGAACAACCAGGAAATCGGCGCGTACGTACAGGACGACTGGAGCCCGACGCCGCGGCTGACGATCAACGTCGGCATTCGGTGGGACTTCGAAACGAAAATGATGAACTACGACTACGTGACGCCGCAAAACGTGGTCGACACCCTCACCCGCTACCGCGACTCGCTGCCGACCAAGCTCGACCTGAGTCGCTACATCAGCACCGGCAGCAACCGCAAGCCGTTTTACGGAGCGTTCCAACCGCGGCTCGGATTTTCGTACGCCTTGGACCGGGACAACAAGACGTCGATCTTCGGCGGCGCCGGCATCTATTACGACCGCAACATTTTCGATGTGTCCGTCGACGAGACCCTCAAGCTGAGTCACCCGGAATATACGATCACCTTCGCCGACTCCGGCCGGGCCCCGGGCCCGGGGGAAGTGGCGTGGAATCCCGCGTACCTGACGGCCAACAAGGCGACCTTGGATGCCCTCGTGCATAGCGTGGGAGTCCCCGAAGCTTGGCTGATCGACAAGGACGTGAAGGTGCCAAAGTCGTACCAATGGAACGTCGGGGTGCGCCGGCTGTTCGGGACCGTCTTTGTGTCAGCCGCCTATGCCGGCGTCCGCGGCGTGGACCAGTTGGCTCTCAACTGGGCACAATTCGCTCTCAAGCCGGACGGCACCTGCTGCATCAGCTTCAACCTTGGGGCTCACGGCTTCAGCAACTTCATCTACTCGACGAACGACGCGAAGACGTGGTACGATGCGTTACAGATCACCATCGACCGCCCGTATCGTCGATCGAGCGAGAACTTCGGCTGGGGGGCTGGGCTGGCGTACACCTACGCCAACCGCCAGGTGCAGGGTCAGGACAATTTGGGTGACCTGTTCGACTTCCCGAACACCGTCGGTATCCCGAAGCACCCGGCCAACGATGAGAAGAGTCGCGTCGTCGCCAACTGGACCATGGACGTGCCGTTTGCATACGGAATTCAATTCAGTGGTTTGATCACCCTAGGGAGCGGTGCCCATAGAGATTCGGGCGGCCCGCCGCGATTCAATCCGGGCCAACCGTACGTGCGCGGAGGTTTTACGCCGCCCCAGTACAGCTTCATCATCCCGAACGCCTGGGCGTACCGGACCGTCGATATTCGGCTCCGCAAAGACTTCCCCAACATCTCGGGTACGACCCTGGGCGTTACGTTGGATGTGTTCAACGTGTTCAACTACAGCAACTTCGATTATGACAATTTCCTCGGCCCGAACCCGCAGCCGAGGAGTACGCTTCTGAGTGACCCGCGCCGCGCCCAGCTCGGCATCGAATACAACTTCTAACGCCACCCACCGCGGGCCACCGGTGTGCCAGCACCGGTGGCCCGCGCCAGGGGACTGCGGCGATATTTCTCTCACATGATGCGTAGGATACAGATCGCCGCAGCCCTCGCCGCGGCGATCCTCACGGGGTGCGGTGTCAACCACTCCGAAGGCCCGCCGCCGCCCGATTCGGCCCGCGCGGCCGCGTTCCTCGACACGCTCGAGGAGCGCACCTTCCATTACTTCTGGGATCTCACGAACACGCAGAACGGTCTGACCCCGGACCGGGCCCCGTCCCCGTCATTCTCCAGTATCGCGGCGGTTGGCTTCGCCCTCACGGCATATCCGATCGGCGTGGAGCGCGGCTACATCCCGCGCGCGCAGGCGGCCCAGCGGACGCTCACCACGCTGCGCTTCTTCTGGACGGCGCCGCAGGACTCCGCCGTCTCGGGGTCCACCGGCTATCACGGGTTCTTCTATCACTTCCTCGACATGAGCACGGGGCAGCGGTTCCAGAACGTCGAGCTCTCGACCATCGATACGTCCCTCCTGCTCGCGGGGATCTTGCTGTGCCAGTCGTACTATGATGGCGCCGACACGGTCGAAACCCAGATCCGCGCGCTCGCCGACTCCATCTACTTCCGCGTGGACTGGAACTGGGCCCAGGCGCGGCCGCCCGCCGTCAGCATGGGCTGGCACCCGGAAGGCGGATTCATCCCCACCGACTGGATCGGCTACAACGAGGCGATGATACTGTACGCCCTCGCCCTCGGCTCGCCCACCCACGGCCTCGATTCTACCGCCTGGAACAGGTGGGTGAGCGGCTATCAGTGGGGGACGTTCCACGGGCAGAGCTACGTGCAGTTCGGGCCGCTGTTCGGCCACGAGTACTCGCACGTCTGGATCGACTTCCGCGGCATTCAGGACGCGTACATGCGGGGCCAGGGCGTCGACTACTTCGAGAACTCGCGCCGCGCGACCTACGCGCACCGCGCGTACGCCATCGCCAACCCGATGGCCTGGACCGGCTACTCGAGTCAGATCTGGGGGCTCACGGCCTCGGACGGCCCGGCCAACGCGACCGTGGTGCTCAACGGGCGCTCGCGCCAGTTCCATACGTACTGGGCGCGCGGGGTCTCGCTGTTCGATTCGAACGACGACGGCACCCTCGCCCCCACCGCCGCCGGCGGCGCGGTGGCGTTCGCGCCGGAGATCGCCATCCCCGCGCTGCTCGCCATGCGCGAGACGTACGGGTCGCATCTGTTCTCGACCTACGGCTTCCGCGACGCGTTCAACCCGACCTTCACCACCACCAGCGTCCCGGTGGAGCGCGGCTCGGTGGACCCGACGCTCGGCTGGTTCGACATCGACTACTTAGGTATTGACCAGGGTCCGATCATTGCGATGATCGAGAACTACCGCACCGGACTGATCTGGCGGCTGATACGCGGCAACGCCCACATCGTTCGGGGGTTGTGCCGGGCAGGGTTCAGCGGGGGATGGCTCGCGGGGAAGTGTCCGCCCTGAAAGTGCGCGCCACCAGGAGTCGCGAGTGAACTCGCGGCTCGGCCCTGCCCGTGAACGGGCTGCGACGCCGCTTCAGCGGCAGCGCCGAGTCGCGGCTTCAGCCGCTGCATTGAACGGACCGATCTCGGAGACCACGGTTCCATGGCGATGAAGCGGATTGCGGTGCTGACGAGCGGCGGAGACGCGCCCGGGATGAACGCGGCGCTCCGCGCCGTGGTGCGTGTGGGTGTGTCGAGTGGGCTCGAGGTGATGGGCGTCCGACAGGGCTACACCGGGCTGATCGCGGGCCAGCTTCAGCCGCTCGGGCCTCGCGACGTCGCCAGCATCATCCACGTGGGCGGCACCATGCTCGGCAGCGCCCGGTGCGCCGAGTTCCGCACTCCCGAGGGGCGGAAGGCCGCGCTGCAGGTGCTCGAGAAGAACATGGTCGAGGGGCTTGTCGTGATCGGGGGCAACGGCTCACTCTCGGGCGCACACGCGCTGTCGCAAGCCGGGTTCCCGGTGGTGGGCGTCGCCTCGACCATCGACAACGACCTGAACGGCGCCGATATCACCATCGGCGTCGACACCGCCCTCAACACGGCGCTGGAAGCGATCGACCGCCTGAAGACGACCGCCACCTCGCACCAGCGCGCCTTCGTGGTCGAGGTGATGGGACGTTCTCACGGGTACTTGGCTTTGATGGTGGGCATTGCGGGCGGCGCGGATGTGATCGTCATTCCCGAATTCGAAAGCGATCCCGACGCGGTGGCCGCGGCGCTGCGGGACGCCTACACTCGCGGCAAGCGGCACGCGATGGTGGTCGTGGCCGAAGGGGCGAAGTGGAACGCGAACGCGCTGGCCAGCTACGTCACGAACCACCGCGACCGGATCGGTTTTGAGCTGCGCGCCACGATCCTGGGCCACGTGCAGCGCGGCGGCGGACCGGGTGCGTTCGACCGACTGTTGGCTAGCCGCACCGCCGCGCAGGCGGTGGACCTCCTCGCCGCCGGGAAGTCCGGCGTGTACACGGCGCTGGTGAAGGGAGTGATCTCCGCGTTACCGCTCGAGCGCGCGCTCGTTCCAAAGCCGCCACCGGACCCGGAACTCGTGAAGCTGGCGCAGCGGCTGGCGCGCTAGCGCTGCTTCCCGATCCACTCCCGCACGTCCTGCTCCAGAAGATCCATCGGCAGGCCCCCGTTCCGGAGCACTTCGTCGTGGAACGCGCGGATGTCGAACCGCGGGCCGAGCGCGGCGCCCGCGGAGTCGCGCAGCTCGCTGAACTTGAGCTGGCCGATCTTGTAGGCGAGCGCCTGACCGGGCCACGCGATGTAGCGGTCCACCTCGACGGTGATGTCCTGCTCCGCCTTGGGCGCGTTGTCCTTGAAGAACTGCAGCGCCTGCTCGCGCGTCCACCCCAAGGCGTGAATACCGGTGTCGATCACAAGACGCACCGCCCGCCACATCTCGTAGGTGAGCTGGCCGAACTTGGAGTACGGGTCCTGATACATGCCGAGCTCGGGTCCCAGGCCCTCGGAGTAGAGCCCCCAGCCCTCGACGAATGCCGTGTACCCCCCGTAGCGGCGGAACTCGGGCAGACCTTCGAGCTCCTGAGCCAGGGCGATCTGCAGGTGGTGGCCGGGCACCGCCTCGTGCAGGCTGAGCGCTTCCATCTCCCACTTGGGCCGTGACTTCAGATCGTACGTGTTGACGAAGAAATAGCCCGGCCGCCCTGCCTCGAGCGAGCCACCCTCGTAGTAAGCGGTGGTCTGGGACTTCGCCATGAAGGACGGGATCGTCGTGACGCCGTACGGCAGGCGCGGCAGCCTGCCGAACAGCTTGATGAGCCCGGGGTCGGCGCGTTTCGCGATGTCGCGGTACGCGCGCACCAAGCTGGCGGAGTCGCTGTAGAAGAACTGCGGGTCGGTCCGAAGGAAGCGCGCAAAGTCTGCGAAGCTTCCCTTGAACCCGGTCGACGCGATCACGCTGTCCATGAGCGCGCGGATGCGCTTTACCTCGCGCAGGCCCAGCGCGTGGATCTGGTCGGGCGAAAGCGACGTGGTGGTGAATTGCCGGACCCGATTGGCATACCACGCAGCGCCGTCGGGCAGTGCCCGCATGCCGATCGACTCCCTGGTCTTTGGGACGTACGTCCCAACGAAGTAGTCGTACAGTTTCCGATACGCCGGCGCGATCCGTTGGGTGTAGGCATCGCGTGCCGCCCGCGTGAGGCGGTCTCGTTCGTTCGCCGGGACGCTCGCGGGGAACTCCGCGAACTGCCGCAGCAGCGGGCTGGCCAGCGGGTCGTCGGGCGTGATCCCGCGGATCTGGTCGGGCACGTCGCGCAGCGTCACGCGGGGCGGCGTGATGCCGGTCTCCAGGCCCTTGCCGAGCAGGGTGATCGTCTGCTCGACGAGCGCGGGCACCCCGTTCAGCCGTGCCAGCATGTTCTCGTAGTCCTGCACGCCCGTCGTCGGCATCTGCGCCAGCAGCCGGCCCACGTCCTGCTGCACGCCGCCCAACTGGGTGACCGCGAAATACTCGTCCTTGAACCGAGTACCTTCGATTTGTTCCTCGAGCCCGCGCCGGAACAGGTCGTAGTTGAGTCGATCGGCGGAGGAGAGACGATCCCGTCGGATGGCCTTGACCACGCTGAGCGGCTCCTGCAGCTCGCGCTTGCGCCGCTCGATCGCCTCGAGCGAGTTGTCGGTCCAGCGCGCGTTCTGGCCCGAGTACCCGACGTAGGTGGCGAACTCGGGGTACTCGGTCATCAAGTACTCCCAGTTCACCCGGAACAGCTCGCCCAGGCGGGCACTGTCGCTGAGATGCCGCGGGTTGGTGAGGAGCTCGGCGTAGCGGACGTGAAGCGAGCGGCCGGAGGGGGGTTGCTGGGCGGAAGCCCCGCCGATCGCCAGCATCGCGAGGAGGGATACCACTAGTGTCTTCATATCGCTACCGCTCATTAAGTGCCGGCGCCCGTATCTCGGCCGCCCGGGGCACGACCCGCGGCGAATTGGCCGCCCGCAGCGCCGCGTTCACCGCCGGCAGCTCGCGCTTCAGTGCCACCTGCAGCGCCGCGAGCTGCTGCTGGATCTGCGGCGCGAACAGGCGGAAGACGTCGTACAACTGCGCGGTTGGCCGCGCGTCCGTGGTGCTCGCCGCGGACACCAGCGCGCTGAGGCGCTCCAGCGGACCCTGGGGGTAGATGAGGAAATCCTCGTCGGCCTGGTTCCGCACCTGATACAGCTCGTCTTCGATGGCGGTGAGCTTCTGGGTGAGCGCCTTCGCCGCGTCCGCGGCTCCGGGCGCCGCCGCGACGGCATCATTCAGCTGGGTGCGGACGTTGCGGATCGTGATGATCGCGGTCGTGGCCGCGTTGACGGTGTCGCGCAGCTGCTTCAAGAAGGCGAACTGCGCCTGCAGATCCGCGGGCGTGACCTTGGACCGCGGATCGAGCTTGAGCGCGAAGCTCTGCGTGGCGGACCGTCCGCCCACGGTGACCCGCACCTGATAACGGCCGGGCAGGGCCGGCTGCCCGTCGGTCGCGACGCCGTTGATCCCCCAGAAGCTCCGGGCGGGGGGGTACTTCATGTTCCAGGCGAACAGGTTGAGACCCTGCTTGTTGGGCGCTCGAGGGTCGGCCGGCGGCCGGTGGGGCCATGGCTTGTCCTCGTCCTTCAGCGTGTCGGCGAACAGCACCCCCAGGATGCTGTCCACCTTGGTGGAATCGGTGATGCCCGCTTGTTTCAGGCTGTCGGTCCGCGACTTCTTCAACGCGTCCACCTTGGCGCTGTCGGCCGCCGTGAGCGAGTCCTGCCGGCTCGAGAAGCTGCGGATGAGGCGGCCGCGCGCGTCGAGGATATCGAGCGTGACGCGCCGGTCCTTGTCCTTGAGCCAGTAGTAAACGACGGCGCCGGCCGGGGGGTTTTTCCCGACCGGGTGGGCCTCGTTCGCCGGCAGCTGGAAGCCGCCCGACCAGTCTACGCGGTAGGCATCGCTCGGCTTGAAGAGATGCATGGCTTCGCGCGGCGTCGCCTTCGCCAGCTGGCGCAGCGGCGCGATGTCGTCGAGGATCCAGAACGACCGGCCGTGCGTCGCGGCGACCAGGTCGCCCTCCTTGATCGCGAGATCGTGCACCGGCACGATGGGCAGATTGCGCCGCAGCGACTCCCAGCTCGCGCCGTCGTCGAACGACACCCACACGCCCCGCTCGGTCCCCGCGAACAGGAGCCCGAGCCGCACGGGGTCCTCCCGCACCACCCGCACGAACTCGGTGGGGGGCAGGCCCTTCACGATCTTGCGCCAACTGCGCCCGTAGTCCGTGGTCTTCCAGATATAGGGCGCCATGTCTTCGAGCTGGTAGCGATTCGCCGCCACGTACGCGGTGCCCGGGGCGTGGTGCGACGCCTCGATGATCGACACGCGGGTGAAGTCACCGAACGCCTTAGGGGTCACGTCGGTCCACTTCTTCCCGCCGTCGCGCGTCACATGGATCAGGCCGTCGTCCGAACCGGCCCAGATCAGACTCTTCACGCGCGGCGATTCGGCGAGTGCGAAAATGGTGCCGTAGTACTCGGCGGTCGTCTGGTCGAGCGTGATGGGACCGCCCGAGGGGCCGAGCGTTGCGGGATCATGGCGGGTGAGATCGGGCGACACCACGGTCCAGGTCTGGCCCTCGTTGGTGGTCTTGAACAGCACGTTACCGCCCATGTAGAGCACGCGCGGGTCGTGCGGCGAGATCAGCAGCGGCGCCGTCCACTGGAAACGGTACTTTCCCTCCGCCGCCGCATGACCGTCGGGGCTGTCGGGCCACGGACTGATGAACCGGAAGGCGTTGGTCTTGTGGTCCACCCGGCCCAGGAACCCCGAGTTGTCCCCGCCGTAGGTGATGTCGGGGTTGTCGGGCCGGGCCTGGATGTAGCCCGACTCACCGGACACGTCGTACCACTGTCCGCGGTCGATTCCACCGGGCCAGCGGCTGGGCCCGCACACCCCGGAGTTGTCCTGCTGGGCGCCGCACACGCGGTACGGGAAGTGGTTCGTGGTCTCGACGTGATAGAACTGCGCCGTCGCCACGTCCTGGTCGGTCCAGGTTTTGCCCCCGTTGAAGGAGACATTGGGACCGCCGTCGTTCGCTTCGATCAGACGATTGGCGTCGTTCGACGCGATCCACAGGTCGTGATTGTCGCCGTGGGGATCGATCACGTGGCGGAACGTGACCCCGCCGTCCGTGGACTTGAAGAGGTTGACCTCCGGCGCCCACACGGTGTTCGAATCCTTCGGGTCGGCAAAGATCTTCGAGTAGTACCAGGCCCGCTCCCGCAGCTTGTGGTCAGAGTTCACGTACTTCCAGGTGGAGCCGCTGTCGTCCGACCGGTATACGCCGCCCGAGTCCGCCTCGATGAGCGCCCACACCCGCCCCGGCTTGGCTGGAGAGACCGCGATCCCGATGTTGCCCCACAGCCCGGTGGGGAGACCCGGATTCTTGGTGATTTCGGTCCAGTGCTCGCCTGCGTCGGTGGACTTGAACAGCCCGCTCCCCGCCCCGCCCGACACCAGCGTCCAGGGCCGGCGCACCGCCTGCCACAGCCCGGCGTAAAGCACGTCTGGGTTCGCCGGGTCGAGGACCAGGTCGGCGGCGCCGGTGGAGTCGTTCCGGAACAGCACCTTGTTCCAGGTCTTGCCGCCGTCGGCCGTCTTGTAGACGCCCCGCTCCGGGTTGGGTCCGAAGGCGTGCCCCTGCGCCGCCACGTAAACGATGTCGGGGTTGGTGGGATGGACCCGCACCCGCGCGATCTGCTGCGTCTCGGCGAGGCCAAGCGAGGTCCACGTCTTGCCGCCGTCGGTCGTTTTCCAGATGCCATCGCCGTGGGACACGTTGCCGCGGATCGGGAACTCGCCCGTACCGACGTACACGATGTCGGGATTCGACTCGGACACGCCGATCGCGCCGACGGTGCCGCCGAAGTATTTGTCGGTCACGGGCAGCCAGCTATTGCCGCCGTCAGTGCTCTTGAAGACGCCGCCGCCCGTGGTGCCGAACCAGTACTCGTTGGGGCGCGCCGCGGAACCGGCGACGGCGACGCTGCGGCCGCCGCGGAAGATCCCGATCTCGCGCCAGGTGAGCGCGGCGAAGACCGTCGAGTCGTAGCCTTGAGCCGGCGCGGGGTGCAGCGGGAAGAGGAGCATGGTGACGGCGGCGAGGAACAGCGAGCGAACGGACACGGGGTTCGGCCTCCTGGCGGTGGGTATGAGAGTCACCCACGTAAGCACGGAAAGGCCGAACCCCGCAAGGGCGCGGTTCAGTCTTTCGGCATCGCCATTCCGGGCATCTCCAGCGGCTTCTCGGCAATGGATGATTTCGCATCGGCGCCGCGGCCCGTGAGCGCCAGGTCGCCCTGCTTGCCGTGCGTCTTGACGACGCCGAATGGAACATCGCGCGACGCCCACAAGTCGCCGCCATCGCCCGTCGTCACATGCAGCGCGCGAAACGTTCCGGCCGGAACGGTCACCGACTCCCAGCCCACCACGTGCGCGCCGCTGCACTTTCCGGCCCAGTCGAAGGCAGAGGCGTTTTGGCCCGCCTGCTTGCCCATCATTCCGGCCATCTCGCCGGAGATCCGCATGGCCGGCTGCCCGCCCGCCTTGAAGACCAGCGCGCGCGGTGCCTCCAACCCCAACGCGAGGCTGGTGGTGAGGATCTGCACGACGCCGCTCTTGCTGGGATCCTTCCCGGCAAAGCTCACTTCGAACCAGTACAGGGTAGAGTCTCCCGACCGCTCCGAGCCGACGACGGCCAGGCGCAACTTTCCCACGCCCGCGCTGCCTGTGCCGTCGAACGATGCCCATTGACCGGGCTTCGCGTCGCCGAGGACCTTGCACACGTCCGCGAGATCAGTCGGGGTTTGAGCAGAAAGCGGGGGAGCCGCGAGGGCGCCAAGCGTCAGCGTGGCGATCAACCTGCCGAAACGGTGCATCTGAGCATCCTCCAGGAACTGGTGAGTGCGGGCCTTGAATTATATGGTTTTCTTTGAGAGATGAAACGTATCGCCCTCGCTACCTACGCGAAGCTGCCGAGTCTCAACGAGGACGACCTGCTGCTCGTCCCGGCCTTACGGGAATTCGACGTCACGGCGGCGCCTGCCGTGTGGGATTCCCCCGAGGTGTGCTGGGAAGAGTTCCAGGGCGTGGCGGTCCGCTCCTGCTGGGACTACCACCATCGGCTGGAGGAGTTCCTTGCCTGGGTGACCCGGCTCGAGCGCGCGGACGTGCCGGTATGGAATTCGCCGGCGCTGCTCAAGTGGAACAGCCACAAGGGTTACCTGCGCGACCTGGCGGCCCGCGGCGTCCCCATCGTCCCGACGCGCTGGCTCGCGCGCGGCAGGCAGGTCGGGCTCGCCCAACTGCTGCGCGACGAGCGCTGGAGCGACGCGGTGGTGAAACCCGCCGTCTCGGCGAGCGCGACCGACACGTGGCGCACCTCCGCCGCGACGGCCGGCGCCGACCAGGGCCGGCTCGAGCAGCTGCTCCGAGCCGGGGACGTGATGGTGCAGCCGTTCATCGACGAAGCGTGCGACCCCGGCGAGTGGTCCCTCATTTTCTTCGGCAGCCGGTTCAGCCACGCGGTCCGGAAGCGGCCCGCTGCGGCGGACTACCGGGTGCAATGGGAGTTCGGGGGCACGGCCGCGCCCCTGGCGCCACCGCCCAGGCTGATCGCGGATGCCGAGGCGGTCATGGCGGCGGCGCCGGGCCATCCGCTGTACGCGCGGGTCGATGGGGTGGAGCGGGACGGTCGCCTGATGCTCATGGAGCTGGAGCTGATCGAGCCACATCTGTTTCTCGGCTGGGACACGGACGCACCCGCGCGGCTGGCAGGGACGCTCGCCGCCTTCGTCAATCGACCCTGAGCCGGTAGCCCACTCCGGGACGTAGGCGAGCATCAGTGCAAAGAACAGCACCGTCAGGGCGACGTAGGCGATGTCGAGCATGAGTACGAAAGCCTCGAGTGGGGACTCGAGGCTCACGATAGCCGGAACGGCATTAGCGCGGGATTAGGATCGCGCCCCAGGACATTAGGATTTCGTAAGGGTGAAGGCCACCACGTAGTCGCCCGCTCCCCACGCACCGCCGCCCCCCACCGCGATCACCACGTACTGTTGGCCGGACGCGAGCCGGTAGGTCATCGGCGTGGCCTTGCCGCTCTCGGGCAGAGGGCCGCGCCACAGCTCGCGGCCCGTCTCGATGTCGTAGGCGTGGAGCCAGCGGTCCAGCGCCCCGCCGATGAACACGACTCCGCCCGCCGTGACGATCGGCCCGCCCAGACTGGGCGAGCCCCACTCGGCCGGGATCTTCGCGGCTTGCTCCGGTGGAAGCAGCCGGGCGGGAGTGCCGAGCGGCACTTCCCACAGCCGGGCGCCCGTTTTCAGGTCGATGGCCACCAGCGTCCCGAAGGGTGGTGGCGTGCACGGCAGTCCGGCTGGGCTCAACAGCATGCGCCGCCGCATCACGTAGGGCGTCCCCAGCATCTCGTTGTACTCATAGTCGTGACCCAGCCGTTTGTCTTCCGTCATGGCCTGCTCGTGATGGAAGCTCTCGCGCGGGATCAGCTGCACCACCGCCCCCAACCGGTTCACCGGCACTACGGCGATCTGGCGGATCGGGTCCACCGCGACGCCGCCCCAATGAGCCCCACCGATGTTCGACGGCAACACGAACGTGCCGCGCACGCTCGGCGGCGTGAAGATCCCTTCGTTGCGGAGTCCGTCGATCGCCGCGTGACAGGCGGCGCGGTCCGCGTCGCTCGTGCCCCACACGCTGTCCTTGGCGAAGCGATGGGGGCTGAGCGGCGGCGTCACCGTGGTGAACGGCTGGGTGGGAGACGCCTGCTCGCCCGGAGTGTCGCTCGCGGGGACGGGCCGCTCCTCCACCGGGAAAATCGGCTGACCGGTCTCGCGGTTGAGGACGAACAGCATGCCGGACTTCGTCGCCTGGATGACGGCGGGCGTCGGGGCGCCGCCGTGCGTGACCGTCACGAGCGCCGGCGGCGAAGCATTGTCGTAATCCCACAGATCGTGGTGAACCGTCTGAAACGCCCAGACCACTTTGCCGGTCGATGCCCGCAGGGCCACGATCGAGTTGGCGTAGCGGTTCTTCCCGAGGCGGAGCACGCCGTAGTAGTCGGGGGCGGCGCTTCCGGTGGGGACGAACACGAGGCCCCGCTCGGGGTCCGCGGCCAGCACCGACCACGCGTTGGCGGCGCCTGTCTTATGGGCCATCGCACCGGCCCACTCGTCGTAGGCGGGATCCTTCGGGTCCTGGGGAATCGGGTCCCAGGTCCACTTGAGCGCCCCGCTGCGGGCATTGTAGGCGCGCACCTCACCGCTCGCCGGATTGGGCCGGCTGTTGTCGGCCACGGACGAGCCGGTGATCACGAGTCCGTTCACCACCACAGGCGGCGATGTCATCGAATACGCGCCGGGCTCGAACGGCGCGATCCTGAGGCCGGCCTTGAGATCCACCATTCCTGTTTGGCCGAATCCATCGCAGGGCCGGCCATCCCGGGCGTCCAGCGCGAAAAGTTGAGACTGGGCCGTAGCGATGAAAATGCGGCGGCGGCAGACCGCGCCGGCAGGGACGGACTCATCGAGCCACGTAGACACGCCGCGGTTCGCGAAGTCCCCGTACGACACGTCGCGATCGATTTTCGGATCGAACACCCAGCGCTCGCGTCCTGTAGCGGGGTCGAGCGCGATCACCCGCCCGAGCGGGGTGCCCAAGTACATCGTGCCGTCCACCACGAGCGGAGTCGCCTCGAAGGCGGTTGCCTTCTTGGTCTTGAACCGGGGGTCGGTCTCTCCGGTGCGGTAGGTCCATGCCACTGCGAGACGGCCGACATTCGTCCTAGTGATATCCGACGCGGGGCTGTAGCGGGTTCCCTGCGCATCACGCCCGTTGGCGCTCCAATCCACCTCCTGGCCCTGGAGGGCGAGAGCGATCCCCAGCAGCAGCACCGTCACCAATCCACGCATGCCCACCTCCCCGAACGGCGGTATAATGATGTATGAGTGTTCGTCATGATCCTGAGCGCCAAGCATGATTCTCGAAACCCGCCATCTCCGCCTCGTCGGCGCCGTCGCCGAGCACGGCACTCTCACCCGGGCCGGCCGCGTGCTCAACCTCACGCAGTCCGGTTTGTCGCGCCAGCTGCTCGATCTCGAGACGAGGCTCGGGCTGCCGCTGTTTCACCGGCTCGGCAAACGCATGGTGCCCACGCCCGCGGGCGAGCGCCTGTTGGCGGCGGCGCGGCGTGCGTTACCTCAGCTCGCGGACGTCGAAGAAGAGCTGCGGCGCCTGGCCGGCGGCCGGGCCGCGATCCTGCGCGTGAGCACCGAATGTTACACCTGTTATCACTGGCTGCCGGGTGTGTTGCCGCGCTTTACGCGCCGCTTTCCCCAGGTGGATGTGCAGATTGTGGCGGAGGCGACCCACCACCCGGTGCCGGCGCTGTTGGACGGCCGCATCGACCTCGCGATCGTGTCAAACGACGATCACGACGACCGGCTCTCCTACGTCCCGCTGTTCACCGACGAGCTGGTCGCGCTGCTCCGCCCCGACCATCCGCTGAGCGCCAAGCCCTTCCTTAGCGCCACGGACTTCGCGGATCAACACCTCTTCGTATATCTCCTGCCGCCGAGTGAGAATGACGTGTTCACAAAGCTCTTGAGCCCCGCGGGTGTGATGCCGCGCCGCGTATCGGCCATTCAGCTGACGGAGGGGATCATCGAGCTGGTCAAAGGGGGTGCTGGTGTCGCCGTGCTCGCCCGCTGGGCGGTGGCGCCCCACTTGAAGACCGGCGAGCTCAGGGCCGTGCCGCTCACCCGCCGCGGGCTAGAGCGCCGCTGGCGCGCGGCCATGCTGCGGCAAAGACCCGTGCCGCTGCACCTGCGCGAGTTCGCGGCGTTGCTCGCGGCAGGGCCGGCCGTGCTCTCGCGGCGGGTGGCACGGGCGTAGGCAACGAGCCCATGCGCGCCCCGCATCGGCGTCGCGAACTGCGCATTTGACCGCGCGTCGGCCGACCGGGACCTTTGGAGCAACCCGTCAGGAGCCGACCCGTGAGCACGACCGCCACCACCAATCCCAACTTTTCCTTCGTGCTGGACTTCCCGGCGGCCGAGGCTGCCGCGGCCGAGCGGCATTTCCTGGCGAAGCTCGCGTTCGAGACCGATCCGGCAGACGTGCATCTCGATCTGGAGCGTGGTCACCCCGGAATCGTCCTGGTGGACTCCCGCAGCCCGGAGGCGTACGCGCGCTGCCACATCCCGGGGGCCATTAACTTGCCGACACGCACCATCAGCCCCGAGACGACGGCATCGCTACCGCGCGACAAGGTGATCGTGACCCATTGCTGGGGGCCGGGATGCAACGGCTCTACGCGCGCCGCGGCGAAGCTGGCCGCGCTTGGCTTCCGCGTGAAGGAGATGATCGGCGGGATCGGCTACTGGAGAAAGGAAGGGCTGCCGGTCGAAGGCAGTTCGCCCCACGACGCGCCGCTATACGCCTGAGCGCTCCGGCCAGAGGTGAGGGTCGTGTTTTTCGGTCTCCTCACATATTGTGTAGGAACCAGAGCGGCCGAGACGACCGATGCCCGAAGCACCGCAGTGGGCCCGAGTGCGTGGCGAGATGAATTACCACATCCGTCGAGGCGCGTGGTACGAAGTGCTGCGGGTGACGGGTGAGGACGCGATTCTCGAGGTGAACCGGCGACCCGTTCGCCTGGAGCGGTCGTGGCTGGAGATTTCCCATCAGCAGCCGCAGCGGTGGTCGGTCGTGGCGCGCCCCCGGGACTCGGTCGACATGCCCCTGAGTTGGGGCTCGCGCTACGCGGTCTGCCCGCACTGTTCCCGTCGCCAGGCTTTGTCGGGACAACCGGACCAGCTGCAGTGCGAGCAATGCGGCGACACATACGCGATCGCCTGGGAGTGACCCCTATCCGCCTGACGCTCTGCCCATCGATTGACTAAGTTGAGGCCGACACCACCGCGACCGTGGCGGAACTGGTAGACGCGCAGGACTTAGGATCCTGTGGGGCAACCCGTGGGGGTTCGAGTCCCT
>Ga0137409_10000608_pt1 | contig 39430 bp, 33 predicted proteins | sample CZODoug1_16funga_FD_122059 | JGI IMG/M metagenome (GOLD analysis project Ga0137409, IMG submission 122059) | Vadose zone soil fungal communities from Angelo Coast Range Reserve, California, USA - CZODoug1_16fungal (Hybrid Assembly) | ecosystem: Environmental > Terrestrial > Soil > Vadose zone...
GGATCTACGGGTAAGCCGTATCCGCCTGCGATCGGGCTTGCGCTGCGCTGCGTCATTCCCCTCACGGTGGTAGTCGCGTTGGTCGCGGTCTACGCGTTGTGGCTGCGAATCGATCAATACGGCCTCAGCGTGTCACGCTTCTGGGCGTGTGTGGTGGCCGGCGCCGCCGTGCTCTACAGCGTCGGCTACGCGCTCGCCGCTCGCCACCGAGCGCATTGGATGCGCACCGTCGCCGGCGTCAACGTGCTCACCGCGCTGTATTTGATCGCGGCGCTCGGTTTGGCGCTGACGCCCCTTCTGTCGCCGTACCGACTCTCGGCTCGAAGCCAATTCGCGATGGCGCTCGAGGAGTCGGCCGGCTCGACCGTCGGCCGCGCCTACAACGGATCGTCGAGCATGGACTACCTGCGGTTCAGCGCCGGCAAGTACGGCCGCGATCGGCTCGAGGAGCTGAGCCGGCTCGAGGGTCATCCAAGAGCCGAGGAGATTCGCCGGGAAGCGAAGGCGGAGCTCGAGCGCCAATATCAATACGAGCCGGTGCGATACGACAGCGCTACGTTTCTCGCGAAAATCGTGATTCACCCTGCGGGCAGGACGCTCGACCGGCAGCTTGCCGAGCTCGCCGGCAACGAGCAGCGGCTCTACGGTCCTATCGGCAGCGGGCCGGACATCGCCGGCGTGTTCGTGGATCTCGATCGCGATCAAACGGAGGAGTTCGTGCTGCTGCGGGCCGGTATGGCGGTGCTGTTCCGCAATGAAGGCGGCTCCTGGCGCCGCGTCGAAGCGATGCTGTTCGACGAATACCAAGACCCGCAAACCGTCGTCGAGGCGGTTCGTGCGGGCGACGTCGCGTCCGAGCCGCCGCGCTGGGACGACCTCAAGATCGGCAACCGGCGTTATCGCCTGCCGCCCGCCGCGCGGCAGCGATTAATTGCGCGCGCCGCGCGCACAGTCTCGTCGCGCGCGCGCTCGAGGGCCTGCCCGAGATCGACGCGGCGTTCGCGAAGGGCGAGGTGTCGTATTCGAAGGTGCGCGCGATGACGCGCGTCGCGACGCCGGCGAACGAGGCGGGCTGCTCGATATCGCGCGCCACGGCACCGCGTCGCACGTCGAGAAGCTCGTGCGCAAGTATCGGTGGACGCAGCGGCGCGATGCCGGGAAGCTCGCGAAGGATCAGCACCTCGGCCGGGAGGCGTTCTTCTTCTACGACGATACCGACGCGTTCGTGTTGCGCGCGCGGCTGCCGCCGGAGGTCGGCGCGATCGTGCGTAAGGCGCTCGAGGTTGCGGGCGACCTCTTGCGGGAGGCGAAGCGCGCGGAAGTTTCCGCGGAAACTTCGTCCGGAGTTTCCGCGGGAACCGGCAGTCGCGTGTTTTCGGGCGTCTGGGCGGAAGATCAGCTCGAGCCTTCGTCGGCGGCCAAGCGCGCCGACGCGCTACGGCTCATGGCGGAGACGTTCCTCGACTGCCGGTCGGAGGAAATCGAAGGGACGTCGAGCGCGGATCGCTATCAGGTCGTCGTGCACGTCGACCAAGCGGTGCTGACCGACGAGATCTCGGCATGCGCCGACGAGCCGCATCGCTCCGAGCTCGACGCGGGGCCGGCGCTCGCGCTCGACACGGTGCGGCGGCTCGGCTGCGACTGCACGCTCGTCGGCATCGTCGAAGGCAACGACGGCGAGCCGCTGAGTATCGGGCGCAAGACCCGCGCGATACCCGAGTCCATCAGGCGTGCGCTGCGCTCGCGCGACGGCGGCTGCCGCTTCCCGGGCTGTGACCGCACGCGGTTCACCGACGGCCATCACGTGAAGCACTGGGCCGACGGGGGCGAGACGAAGCTCGCGAACCTCGTCACGCTCTGCGGCTTTCACCATACGTTGGTGCACGAGGGCGGCTACGGCCTTACGGCCACGGAGGACGGCGTGTTCGTGTTCACCCGTCCCGACGGGCGGAGAATTCCGGAATGTGGTGTGCAGGCGGCGATCTCGGCCAGCGTGCAGCCGCCAACCGACGGTAGTCGCGACGGACGTTTCCGCGGAAACTTTTCTGGCTCGCCGACGGAATCAGATCTCGATCCGTTCGAGAGGAGCCTCCAGTCCTACATGCGCAGCCGGAACCCGGACCTACACATCGACTCGCGCACCGGGCGCTGCGAGTGGCTCGGCGAAACCATGGACTACAGCCTCGCGATCGAAGGCCTGCAATGCCTGGACGGCGGTTGGGACCCACCTGCGCGAGCGGCGCCGCCGGCTGAATCAACTCCTTGACGTAGCGCCAACCGCCCGGCTGGTTCGCACGAAGCGCGGTCGAGCGCGGCGGAAAGCGCCGTTATGTCGACTTGCGGGGAACGGAACGCTGCCACGTCCGTGTTGCAACGGGGGAGTCGTGCGCGACTCGCCAAGGGACAACACTCGGGAAAGGAGATTCGAGTATGCGAACGAAGGGATATCGATGGCTCGGGGCCGCGATCGGCGCAATCACGCTCGCGGCGTGCTCGGGCGGGGGAAGCGATTCGGGAGGGAGCTCTACACTCAGCGTGTCGCTCATGGACGCACCTGCGGACAACGTGACGGAAGTCCAAGTGCAGATCAAAGCGCTCTGGCTCAAGCCTCAGGGCCAAGGTCCGGCGATCGAGCTAAAGCTCGCGAGCCCAACGGTTACCGTCGATCTGCTCGATCACGCCACGGAGACCACCGCGGCCGTCTTGCTCGACTCGGTGAGCATCCCGGCCGGCGCTTACGAGTGGCTCGAGATGGAAGTCAACGCCGAGTTCGACAACGTCTACGACTCGTTCGTCATGACGACCGCCGGGGGACAAGAGGAGCTCCGCGTGCCGAGCCGGCGAGTGCGGCTCGTGAGCGGCTTCGACGTGGGACAGAACGAGGCCGTGAAGCTGATCTTCGACTGGAGCGTGCGCCAGGGCCTCGTCGACCCGCCCGGGGCGCCAGGCTACCTCTTGAAGCCCGCGTTCAGGATGATCGACGTGACGGAATACGGCTCGCTGAGCGGCACGGTCGCCGCGGCCACGATCACGGGTGACACGGACTGCGCGGCCGACGATCCGGACTACGACGTCGGCAATGTCGTCTACATCTTCGCGGGCACCGGCATCACGCCGGACGACATCGACGGTGCGGCACCGGAGCCGATCGCCACGGCCGAGCTCACGCCGAACGCGAACGGCGACTATGCATATCGCGCGATCTTGGCGCCGGGCAGCCATACGGCGACGTTTACGTGCCAGGCCGGGAACGACGATCCCGCGACGGACGACGTGCTCGAGTTCTCGGCGCCGGTGGACGTTACGATCACCGGCGCGGCGATCGTTCAGGACTTCTAGCGCCGGCACCTCGCCGCCGCCTCCCGCGACAGCGCTTCCTCGCGCGCGGTCGGGGAGGCGGGCGGCGAAGGTGTGACCGCGTTCACACTCGTCGAGTCTCCTATCGAGCGGGCTTCGGCTGAGACCGAGCGCCGCATTCGGACTTGTGACCTGCTTCACAAAAAGAGTGGAACGCGGAGCACGTCAGGGTCGTGTGTAGTTCCAGCAGGGAGCTACTCATGATCGCGGGGAAGCGGGCCGAGCACATCCTTCTGGAGAGTGCGGACGCCGAGGCCGAGCTCGGCCGGACAGGTCCGGGCGCGGTGCGGCAGCGTCTTACGCTCGACAATCGTGTCCTGCGGGTGAGGACCGAGCTCAAGCTCTACGAGAACGGCTATCTCGGGATCTGCGAGCGCCGCGCCGGACGCCACGAGCCGGAGCGGCGTCTCCCTCTGCAGCACATCGATCCGCGGCTGTCGCTGTCGCTCCGGCCGGCGAACGTGGCGCTCGGTGCGACGCTGGGCACGGCGGCGGCGGCGGCGGTGCTGGCCGCGCTCGGGTATGCGTCCGTCGCGCCGTCCACCACGCTCCCGGCCGCCGCGGCCGCTTCTCTGCTGGCGGTGGTTGCGGCGGCGCTCTACTTGTTGCGGGCCCAAGAGCGAGTGCAGCTCGTCACGCGCCACGGTCGCGTCGCGGTGGTGACGTTGATCGCGAACCGCGGCTGCATGCGCGCATGCCGCGCGCTCGTGCCGCCGCTCTCGGCCGCAATCGAAGCGGCGGTGCAACGCGCGGAGGGCGACCGCACCCGGCAGCTGCGCGCCGAAGTCCGCGAGCACTATCGGTTGTACGAAATCGGGCTTCTGAGCTCGGGCGATTGCATGCTCGGCGTTCAGCGAGTTCTGGCCGCGTACTGATCGAAAGAAATTGTCACCACGCGCCGCCGGATGGGCGGCGCAAGCTAGAAGCAAAAGTTCTCGTAGCGATTCTGACAAAGGCAAACCCACCGAAAGGTGGCGACGCAAAGTCACCGGTCTAACGAGCGCCGCGGCGCTCCATGACAGCGGGACCGCCGGAATCGAGCCCGTTCGCACGGGCTCCCTTCGGCTCCTGGGCGACCAGATCGCACGCGTCGGGAAGAGGGAGCGTTATGGATTCTGCGGCGACGAAGGAGCGTAACGGGCGCGCAAGCGGCGTAGGTATCCGCTTGCTGCTGATCGTCGCGTGCTTGCTCGGCGCGGCCTCTCCGTCGTTCGCAGACGATTGCGTCGCCGATCTTGGCGGCCTGATCGACGGCAACGTGACTCCCGTTCCGCCGAGCCAGATCCAGATCGACGGCAACTGCACGATCCGCAACTTCCCTGCGTCGAATCCGCTGACGACGAATTTCAGCTTCTTGACGCAGCCGGGCCAGACCGACAAGCGCTGGTTGATCATCTTCGACAACGTCGTGCACACGGGCCAAATGGCCTGCAACGCCGTCGCCGGCCACAAGATCTGGTTCACGAACGGCTCGTCGAGCACGATCCAACAGAACTGCCAGAACCTGCTGATCCCGGTCGAGAAGATCGACAAGCGCAATCCGGCCGGGCCCGCGACCGCGACGATCGGGGTGCCGTTCACCTATAGGCTCACGATCCCGGTGCTGTTCGACCCCGCGACCGGCAACGTCATCGACTTCGCCGGGTCGCCGAACGACCTGCACGGCATCACGGTGTGGGACGACCTCAACGCGACCGGCGTCGACCTCACGTACGTGAGCCACGATGCGCATTGGCTCGCGAGCGGCCTCCCCGTGCCGCACACGTTCTCGAACGTCGGCGGCGTCCTCACCTTCGAGCTCGGCGACTCCGGCGTGATCGTGCCGCACGAGACGCAGTTCGTCATCGACGTCACCGTGCTGCTCGAGGACACGCCGACGAATGCGCCTGGCACGCAGTTCGTGAACACCGCGAAGTGGGATTTCGGCCGGCTCATCGACGGCACGTTCTACGAGCCGTTGCCCGGCGAATGGGGCATCTCGGCGCCGCTCACAATCGCGGCGCCGCAGCTCGTCGTCACGAAGACCGGCCCCGCAACGCTCGGCAGGACGCTCAATCTCGGCCAGTGGGGGCAGTTCGGCCTCGACGTCCGCAACGCCGGCTTGAGCGACGCGTGGGACGTGACGCTCGTCGATCGGCTGCCCGAGGGTCCGACGGGCGGCATGTGCGCTCAAGCTCCGCAGGTGCTCTCGGCGCGCGTTTTCGCGGCGGACGGCGTGACGCCGGTTCCGGGGAAAGGCCAGCTCGCCCCGGGGGTCGATTTCACCGCGAGCTACGCGGCCGCGCCGACCTGCGAGCTCACGCTGAGAATGTCGACGCCCGCCGCGGTGATCGGCCCGAATCAGCGGCTCGTCGTCACCTATCGGACGCGGCTCGACGCCGACAGCCAAAACGGTATCACGCTGACGAACGTCGCCGGCGCGACGCAGTGGTTCAACGGCGCGGCGAGCAACGTCGAACGCGTGACCTACACGCGCGTGCTCACGAACGGCACGCCCGGCGTCGCCGATCACGAGGACGCGCACACCGTCGCCGTCGGGCTCTACGGCTACTTCTTCGAGAAGTCCGTGGCGAATCTCACGACCGGCACGAACCCGGCGACGACGGCGGCGCCCGGCGACACGTTGCGCTACACGCTGCGACTCCAGAGCACCGACGTGCCGCTCGACAACCTCAGGTTCTTCGACGACTTGGGGGAGCTCAACGGCACGGCCGTGTTCGCGCCGGGCACGCTCGCGCTCGTCTCGGGCACGGTGCCGGCAGGCGCCGATACGTCCCAGATGAACCCTGGTGGCGGCACCAACGGCGCTGGCATCCTCGACGTGCGCAACTTGAGCCTCGCGCCGTTCAGCCAGGTGGCGCTGCAGTTCGACATGCGCCTCGCGAAGAGCATCGCCGACGGCACGGTCGTCACCAACCAGGCCGGCCTGCTCGGCGCCGCGAAGCTCGCCGACAGCGACGACCCGAACGTCAACGGCCAAGCCGACCCGGACGTGGTTGGCGACGAGGACCCGACGCGCGTCACGATCCGGTCGGCGCCGCTATTCGACGTCGACAAGGTCTCGGCGGACATCGACGGCGATCCGCGCGTGCTGCTCGCAGGCGAGCGGCTCCGCTATACGATCACGGTGCGCAACATCGGCACCGAGAGCGTCACGGACGCCGCGCTGCGCGACTCCGTTCCCGCGAACACCGCCTACGTCGCCGGCAGCACGCGCCTGAACGGAGCCGCTGTCGCGGACGCGGCGGGCGGCACGTCGCCGCTGGGCGCCGGCATTCCGATTTCCACGCCGCTCGATCCGACCCCGGGGTCGATGCCGGCGGACGCCGGGCCCGGCGCGACCAACGTCGCGACGATCGTTTTCGAGGTGCGCGTGAACTCGGACGTGATCGACGGGACGATCCTGTCGAACCAGGCGTTCGTGAGCGCGCCCGGCGGCGGCCTCCTCGATCGGCCGTCGGACGACCCGCGCACGCCGGCCGTCGACGATCCGACCCGCAACGTCGTCGGCGACGTGCCGTTCCTGTTCGCCGAGAAGTCGGCCGCGCTGCAGGTGGACGCGGGCACCCCCGGCGTCGTCGACCCGGCCGACGTGCTCCGCTACACGATCCGAATCCATAACTACGCGAGCGTTCCGGCTACCGCCGTCAGGCTCCGCGACGCGGTGCCGGCGAATACCACTTACGTCGCGAACACGCTCACGCTCAACGGCCTGCCCGTCGACCAGCCGGATGGCGGCGTGTCGCCGCTTGCGGCCGGTATCGACGTGAGCTCGTCGAATCTCACGCCGCCGTTGCCGGCGGCGGGTGCGGGCACGATCTCCGCGGGCGAGACCGCCGTCGTGCAATTCGACTTACGCGTCGACGACGGCGTCGCACGCGGCACGCTGATCACGAACCAGGCCACCCTCACGAGCAAAGAGCTCGGCAACCAGCTCACCGACGGCGACGGCAATCCGGCCACCGGCCCAGAGCCGACGGTCGTCGTGGTGGGCGACGCGCAGCAGCTCCGGATCACGAAGAGCGTGACCGTCGTCGGCGGCGGCCCCGCGATCGCGGGCGCCACGCTCGAATACGTCGTCGGCGTCGTCAACATCGGCGCGGTGCCGGCGTACGCCGTCGTGATCCGCGATGACGTCGACATGCCCGTGGCCGGGCGCCTCAAGCTCGTCGACCAGTCGTGGACCATGAACGGCTCGAGCGACGGCGTCGCCGTCGCGGGCTCGCTGCTCACGGCCGACTACTCGTCGGTTCAAGGACCGTTGCCGCCGGGCCGATCGATCGTGCTGCGTTTCCGCGCGACGCTCTATCCGAACCTACCGCTTGGCACTCGCGTCACGAACACGGCGACCGTGTACTGGAACGATCCGGTGCAAACGGCGAGCGCGAGCGTGTCGATCGACGTCGGCGGCACGCCGGGCGTGGGCTTGCTCAACGGCCGCGTCTGGCACGACGCCGACTTCGACGCGATCGCCGACGACAGCGAGCGCAAGCTCGAGGGCTGGCTCGTCGAGCTCTATCGCAACGACGTGCTCGCGCACGCGGCGAGGACGGCTGCCGACGGCATCTATCGCATGAGCGGCATCGTGCCGAACTACGGCACTACCGATAAATACGAGCTCCGCTTCAAGAGGCCGGGGGCCGCCGCGACCTCTGCGATGCTCGGCCGCGCGCACTCGGATTTCACCAACGGGTTGCAGCGAATCAGCGACATCGTCGTGCTGTCCGGCGGCAACCTGCAGAACCTCGACTTGCCGATCGACCCGAACGGCGTGATCTACGACTCGCTCGCGCGGGTGGCGATAGCGGGCGCGACCGTAACGTTGCTCCAGGCCGGCAGCGAAGCCGCAGTCCCCGCGAGCTGCTTCTACGATTCCGCGCAGCAGGATCAGGTTACGCTCGCCGACGGCTACTACAAGTTCGACTTGAGCTTCGCCGACGCCCAGTGCCCGAGCGGCGGCGACTACTTGATCCGCGTGACACCGCCTTCCTCGGCCTACGTGGCGGGCCCGTCGGAGATCATCCCGCCGGCGTCGAGCGCGACGACGGCGCCGTTCTCCGTGCCGGCGTGCCCGGGCTCGCTCGACGATGCCGTGCCGGCCACGGCCGGACGCTGCGAGGCGCAGCCAGCGGAATTCCCGCCATCCGCCGCGGTCGCTCCGCGCAGTGCCGGGACGCGCTATCACCTGCACGTGCTGTTCGACGACAGCCTCGTGCCCGGCTCGAGCCAGATCTACAACAACCATATCCCGCTCGACCTCGATCTCGACAAATCGGTCACCATCACGAAGACCACGCCGCTCGTGAACGTGGCGCGCGGCCAGCTCGTGCCGTACGTGATCACCGTCAAGAACGGTATCGGCGTGAACCTTCCCGACGTGGCGGTTGTCGACCGCCTGCCGGCCGGTTTCCGCTACGTCGAAGGGTCGGCGCGCTTGGACGGCGCGCCCGCCGAGCCCCGGATCGCGGGTCGCGAGCTCGTGTGGACCGGCTTGAACGTCACGGCCGACGGCGCGCACACGCTCGTGTTGCTACTCGCAGTCGGGTCGGGAGTGGGCGAGGGCGAGTTCGTGAACCGCGCGCAGGCGATGCACGTGCTCACCGGTCGCGCGCTCTCGGGCGAGGCGGCGGCGACCGTGCGGATCGTTCCGGATCCGTCGTTTGACTGCACCGACGTGATCGGCAAGGTGTTCGACGACGTCAATCGCAACGGCTTCCAGGATCGCGACGAGCCGGGCATCTCTGGTGTGCGCGTGGCGACGGCCCGCGGCCTGCTCGCGACGACCGACCGCTACGGGCGGTTCCACATCACGTGCGCGGTCACGCCGCGCGAGGGCCGCGGCAGCAATTTCGTGCTGAAGCTCGACGACCGGACGCTGCCGAGCGGCTATCGCGCGTCGACTCAGCTCCTCCAGGTCCAGCGTGCGACGCGGGGCAAGACGCTCGAGTTCAACTTCGGCGCCTCGATCCACCGCGTGATCGGGCTCGACATGTCCGACCCCGTGTTCGAGCCGGGCGCCAGCGAGGTCCGCGCCATTTGGCGGCCGCGTCTCGACCTCTTGCTCACCGAGCTCCGCCGCGGGCCTGCGGTGCTGCGTCTCTCCTATCTCGCCGACCTCGAGGACCCGGCGCTCGTCGAGCGGCGCATCACCGCCGTGCGTAAACAAATCCTCGAAGCATGGCGCGCGTCGGAGCAGTGCTGCGCGTACGAGCTCGCGATCGAGCTCGAGGTGTTCTGGCGCCGCGGGGCTCCGCCTGGCCGTGCCGAGCGGCGCACCCGCAGCGGCGAGGAGGGTCAATGAAAGAGCGCCCGCTGCTCGCACCGGTGGCATAGCCGGCGCCCGTCAGGGCGCGACCTCGGCCGGCCGCGCCCGAACGGCATGATCAGCGGCCGAACATCAACGACGGCCGAGGGGGATGAACGCGAGCGCGTTGTTCGGGTTCATCGGAATCACGAGCTGGTTCTGCTTCGAGTCGTAGCACATCGACGCGGCGCTCGGAATGCCGGTGGCGATGACCTCGGCTTCCTTGCCCGGCGCGATCTTCGACACGCTGCCGAAGCGCACGCTGCTCACGTACTTGGTGCCGTCGGGCAATACGACGAGGCCGTCGTTGCCGGCTTCGGCCGCGTGCTCGGTCTTGATGAGCTTGCCGGCCTTGTCGAACGTTTGGACGTCGTTGCTGCCGATGTTGACTACCACGACGTTGCCCTGCGGGTCGATCGCGACGCCGTTCGGCAAGTTGAGCGGCGGGCCCTCGACGAACACCGACGACTGGCCGCTCGCCGTCACCTTGTAGATGCGCTGCTTGTTCGTGGGGTCCGTGGCGTTGCCCGTGTTCGAAGCGTACATCGTGCCGTCGGACGCGACGCCGATGCCGTTCAAGTTCAACGCTTCCTTGACCTCGAACGCCTGCTTCGGCGTGCCGTTCTTCAAGTCGAACGTGCGAATCATGTTGCCGTCGTTCACGTAGAGCGTGCCGCCCTGAACTGCGCTGCCGAGCGGATGGACGAGCGTGAGCCCGTCGCGCGTGGCGCCGATCCACTTCGAAGTGTGCACCGAGCCGTCCGGGTTGATCAGCGACACGAAGCCGTCGTTCGGCGTGAGCGCCGGCGGACTGCCGGCGTCCCGCGGATTGGCCGCGTTCATCGCGACGATCAGGTTCTTGTCCGGGTCGAACGTGCAGCTCTCGGAGAAATGAAAGCTGCCGTAGACCTTCACGTTCTTCGACATGGGCATCACGACGCCCTTCTCGTTGGTCGCGCTGAGCGGTGTGCCGGCCGCGAACGGTTTCGGCGCGGCGTTGGCCGCCGGAGCGGGTTGTTGCGCCTGCGCGGCGCCGGAGATGCAGGCTCCGAGCAAAGCGAGAGAGGCGAGTGTTCGTGTAGTCATTGTTCCCCCCAGAGAGGACGGCGGTTGAAGTCGCACGATCATGAACGATCGTACCGGCGGTGGAAAGGCGGCGGCGCCGAGGGCTGGCCGCGGGCCGTCAACGAATGACGAACGGATTCGGCGTGTCCGCCCCCGTGGTCTCGATCCAGACGCTCTTCTCCTGCACGAACTCGCGGATCGCGAGGAGCCCGCTCTCGCGGCCGAACCCCGAGCGCTTGTAGCCGCCGAACGGCGACAGCGGGCTCGAGACGCGGTAGGTGTTCGTCCATACCGTGCCGGCCTCGAGCTCGTGAGCCATCTTGAGCGCGCGGCCGATGTTCGCGGTCCAGACGCCGGCCGCGAGCCCGTAGATCGAGTCGTTCGCGATCGCGAGCGCGTCGTCGTCGGTGTCGAACGGCATGATCGACAGCACCGGGCCGAACACTTCCTCTTGCGCGATCCGCATCTCCGGAGTCACGCCGGTGAACACGGTGGGCTCCACGAACCAGCCGTCACCGAGCCCCGGGCGCTTGGCCGGGCCGCCGCCGAGCACGCACGTGGCGCCCTGCTGCTTGGCGATGTCGATGTAGCCGAGCACCTTTTGATATTGCGGCTTGGTGGTGATCGGTCCGACCTGCGTCGTCTCCTCGAGCGGGTTGCCCATCTTGGCCGTGCGCGCGAGCTTCAAGAACCGCTCGACGAACTCGTCGTGGATTGAGCGGTGGATCAGCGCGCGCGATCCCGCGACGCAGGTCTGGCCTGTGGCCGCGAAGATGCCCGACACGACGCCTTTGACCGCGTTGTCGAGGCTTGCGTCCGCGAACACGATGTTCGCCGACTTGCCGCCGAGCTCCATCGTGACCGGCTTGATGTGCTTGGCCGCGGTCTGATAGACGAGGGCGCCCGTGGCGTCGCCGCCGGTGAAGCAGATCTTCGCGACGTCCTTGTGGCCGACGAGCGCGTCGCCGATCTCGTTGCCGAAGCCGGTGACGATGTTCACGACTCCGGGCGGCAGCCCGGCTTCCGCGAAGATCGAGGCCATCTCGAGCGCCGACACCGACGAGTGCTCCGACGGCTTCCACACGAACGTGTTGCCGGCCGCGAGCGCGGGCGCCATCTTCCAGCCCGCGAGCATCAGCGGCGAGTTCCACGGCACGATCGCGGCGATCACGCCGAGCGGCTCCTCGAGCGTGAAGTTGAAGTACCCGGGCCGGTCGATCGGGATTACGCGGCCCTCGAGCTTGTCGGCGAGGCCCGCGAAGTAGCGGAACCATTCGGGCAGGTAGCGCGTTTGCGCGCGCATCTCGAGGATCAGCTTGCCGTTGTCGGTGGTCTCGATGCGGCCGAGCTCGTCGGCGCGCGCGGCGATCAGGTCGGCGATCTTGAGCAGCAGCTTGCCGCGAGCCGTGGCCGTGAGGCCGCGCCATGCTTTGCTCTTGAACGCGGCGCGCGCGGCCGCGACGGCCCGGTCCACGTCGGCCGGCGTCGCGCGAGGGATCAACGCCCACGGCTTGCCGGTGTATGGGTTGAAGGATTCGAACCACTCGCCCGACGACGCGTCCACGCGCTCGCCGCCGATCAGCATCTGATGCCTATGCAAAGCCTGCTCCGTCGCCGTTCCGGCCGAGCGCCGACTGGGCGCTCGGCTTGCGGAAAAACGCATTTTGGAGGATCGAGGCGGTATGCGCCACGTGAGCGCGCGCGACGTGCCCCCGACCAGCAACGCCCGCTCAGCGCCGGGTAGCCCGAGGCGCCGCCGGCGCGCGTCGCTTCCTCCTCCTTGCTGGGCCCGCACGTTCCATCGCCTGGCGCCAAGCGACGCCGAGAGCCTCTTGCAGCTCGTCGCGGCGCATGTTCGAGAGCCGCACGAGCACGGCCGGATACTTCGCGAAGTGCTCCGTGAGGTAGTAGACGTCGGGCTGGGACGCGATGCGCCGATCGCGTTCCTCGATGCTCATGAAGAGGCCGAGCGAATTCGGGTGCACGTCGGGTCGCTCGATCGGCCGGCCCGCGAAGCGCGTCTTGCCGGCCTTGAACGCAGGCATGCCGTAGGCCGTGGTCTCTTCGACGTCCGGCATCGACAACGCGATCGCGCGGACGTCCTCGAAGGTCAGAGGCCGGCGCCGCGCGGTCTTTTTGCTGGTCATGTCGACACCTCTTGCCGCCTCGCGGGCGGCGACCGCCCGCGGGCAGCATACGCCCGTGCCCAATTGGAGCGCACGAATGGCATAATCGCCGCGGACCAAGTCGAGGTCCTTTGGCTCCGGAGATCCTTCATGGGTGCGCGGACATCTGCTGTCATGTATGCGGCGGCGCATGCGGCGATCATTGGAGCGGTGCTGCTCGCGGCGCCGGCGGGCGCGCAGCCCACGTCGTATCCCGCCACGAGGAAGATCGAGCACATGGACGACTATCACGGCACCAAGGTCGCCGATCCCTACCGCTGGCTCGAGGACGAGACCTCGCCCGAGACCGCGGCCTGGGTCGAGGCGCAGAACGCGGTCACGTTCCCGTATCTCGAGCGGATTCCGTTCCGCAAACAATTGCTCGATCGCGTCACGCAGCTCGTCGACTACGAGCGTTATTCCGCGCCGTCGCGCAAGGGTCCGTACTTCTTCTTCAGCAGGAACTCGGGGCTCCAGAACCAGAGCGTGCTCTACCTCCAGAAGGGCCTCGACGCGGAGGCCGAGGTGCTCATCGACCCGAACGCGTGGTCAGCCGACGGCACCGTGCAGCTCGCCGCGTTCGCGCCGTCGAAGGACGCGAGGTACGCGGTCTACGGCACGTCGCAGAGCGGCTCCGACTGGCAGCAATACAAGGTGATGGAGCTCGCGTCGAAGCGCACGCTGCCCGACACGATCGACTGGGTGAAGGTGTCGGACGTCGCATGGCATGGCGACGGGTTCTACTACAGCCGCTATCCCGAGCCGCCCGCTGGGCACGAGAAGGCGTCGATCAACGAGAACCATCAGGTGTTCTTCCACAAGCTCGGCACGGCGCAGACGGCCGATGCGCTCGTCTACGAGGACGCGGCGAATCCGCAGCGCTTCCACACGGTCGGCACGACGGAGGACGAGCGCTTCGCCGTTCTCACTGTATCGGAGCGCGGCAAGGGCAAGGACGGCAACGCGCTCTACGTGCGCGATCTCGCGGCCGGGGCGGGCGATTTCGCCCCGGTGATCACCGAGATCACCAACGACTCGTACAACGTGGTCGACAACGTCGGCGACAGGCTGCTCGTCGCGACCAATCACGGGGCGCCGAACTGGCGCGTGGTGCTCGTCGATCCGAAGAATCCCGCGGAGGCGAATTGGCGCACGGTGCTGGCCGAGCGCCCCGAAGTGCTCGAAAGCGCGACGACCGCCGGCGGCAAGCTGTTCGCGTCGTATTTGAAGGACGTGACGAACCGAGTCTACGTGCACGCGCTCGACGGCAAGCTCGAGAACGAGATCGCGCTGCCCGGGCCGGGCTCGGCGAGCGGCTTCGCGGCGCCGAACGACTCGCCGTTCGTGTTCTACACGTTCAACTCCTTGAGCGTGCCGCCCACGATCTATCGCTACGACATCGCCACGAAAGCGAGCAGCGTGTTCCGCGCGCCCAAGGTGCCGGGCTACGACGCGTCGGCCTTCGAGACCAAGCAGGTGTTCTATCCGAGCAAGGACGGCACCAAGATCCCGATGTTCCTCGTGTACCGGAAGGGGCTGAAGCTCGACGGCAACAATCCCACGCTGCTCTACGGCTATGGCGGCTTCAACATAGTCGTCAACCCGACGTTCAGCGCCGCGCGCATCGCGCTTCTCGAGCAGGGCTTCGTCTACGCGTCGGCGAACTTGCGCGGCGGTGGCGAGTACGGCGAGACCTGGCACCGCCAGGGCATCAAGCTCGCGAAGCAGAACGTGTTCGACGACTTCATCGCGGCGGGCGAGTGGCTCATCGCGAACAAGTACACGTCGTCGGCCAAGCTCGCGATCCAGGGCGGGTCGAACGGCGGGTTGCTCGTGGGCGCGGTGATGAATCAGCGGCCGGAGCTATTCCGCGTCGCGATCCCGCAGGTGGGCGTGATGGACATGCTGCGTTTCCACAAATTCACGATCGGCTGGAACTGGGTGGCCGACTACGGCTCGAGCGACGACGCGGCGGAGTTCAAGGCGCTCTACGCGTACTCGCCGCTGCACAACATCAAAGCCGGCGTGAAGTACCCGGCCACGTTGATCACGACTGCCGATCACGACGACCGCGTGGTGCCGGCGCACTCGTTCAAGTACGCCGCCACGCTGCAGGCGGCCGCGAGCCGGGACAATCCGGTGCTCATCCGCATCGAGACGAAGTCGGGTCACGGCGCGAGCAACCTCACCAAGCAACTCGAGACCACCGCCGACATCGACGCGTTCGTGATGTACAACCTGGGCGTCGCGCCGACGGCGTCCGCGCGCAACTAGAGCGTCATTTCTTCTCGAGCTCGCCGAGCGCCTCCTTGGCGACGCGGAACGAGTCGACGGCCGCCGGCACGCCGGCATAGATCGCGACTTGGAGCAGCGTCTCGCGGATCTCCTCCTTCGAGGCGCCGTTGCGGATTGCGCCTTTGACGTGAACCTTGAGCTCGTGCGGCCGGTTGAGCGTCGAGAGCATCGCGATGTTCAGGAGGCTCCGCATCTTCTTCGACAGTCCCTCGCGGCCCCACACGGCCCCCCAGCAATACTCGGTCACGAGCTCTTGCAGCGGCATGTTGAAGTCGTCGGCGGTGGCGAGCGCCTTGTCGACGAATTCCGCGCCGATCACCGACTTGCGGATCGCCAAGCCTTTGTCGAAGAGTTCCTTGTTCATCTGCAGGGTCCTTTGGTTCGAGTGAGAATCGTGCGACGCTCAGTCGCGATCGGGCGCGCCGAGCGGAAAGAGCTTGCGATAAGGCCGCGCCTCGTCGACGGCCCGCGCGAACGACGGGCGCGCGAGCAGCCTCCGCCGATACGCGCGAGCGTGTGGAAACGCATTGCCCATCGGATGAGCCCAATCGGCGTAGAACAGAGACGGCGCGGCGGCGCAGTCCGCGAGGCCGAATGCGTCGTTCGCGGCCCACTCGCGGCGCGCCATCCGTTCGTCGAGCCAACCGTAGGCGGCGTCGAGCGTGCGCCGTGCGTCGGCGACGCCGTAAGGGTCGCGGCTCGTGGACGGCCGGAGGCTGTCGCCCACGATTTTCTGCAGCGGCGTCATCACGTAGTTGTCGAAGAAGCGGTCCATGAATCGCACGTCGACGGCGTTCTGCGCATCGTCGGGCACGAAGCGCACCGGCCCCGTGCGGCGCGCGTCGAGGTACTCGATGATGATCGTGGCCTCGGCGACCGTGCGCTCGCCATCCGCGAGCACCGGCATCCGCTTCAGCGGCCACAGCGCCGAATGCTCGGCCGCGATTCGCTCGTCGCCGCCGAGCATCTGGAATTCGAACGGTGTGTCGTTCTCGTAGAGCGCCATGAGCACCTTCTGGCAATACGACGAGAACGGATGCGCGTAGAGCTTCATGCTCGACTCCGGATCGGTGAGGTTACCTGGTCAAACGTTCGGCCAGGCCATTATGCCAGGCGCAGCTCGCGGATGGCCCACGGAAGCGCTTGCCCCGTCCGCTGCGCGGCATTCTTCGCGCGCTCGACGGGTTGGCTTTAGTATGGCGCCTCTCTGCTTCGAGCGACGCTTGCAAGGAACAATCATGAGCCGATCCGCCCGATTTCGTGAGTTGCTGCGCGACCCGCCGTTCGTGTGTCTCGGCGCGCACGATGCGGTCACGGCCAAGCTCGCGGAGGCCGCGGGCGCGCCCGCGATCTACGTGAGCGGCTTCGCGGCGTCGGCGATCGTGGCCGGCGCGCCGGACTTCGGCGTGCTCACCCAAACCGAGATGTTCGAGCACATCCGCCGGATCTGCCGGGTGACGAGCGTGCCGATCTTCGCGGACGCCGACACGGGTTACGGCGGCACGCTCGAGGCGCAACGCACCATCGAGCTCTGGGAGGAGGCGGGCGCGTCGGTGCTGCACGTCGAGGACCAGGTGATGCCGAAGAAGTGCGGCCACTTCGCGGGCAAGCAGCTCGTGTCTCCCGAGGAGATGCGGCAGAAGCTTCGCGCGATGCTCGAGGCGCGCCGCGACCGCGACTTCTTCGTGGTGGCGCGCACCGACGCGATGGGCGTCACCGGCCTCGACGACGCGATCGCGCGTCTCACGTCGTACGCGGGCGTCGGCGCCGACGGGCTCTACGTCGACGCGCCCGAAAGCGTGGAGCACCTGCGCGAGATCGCGCGGCGCCTGACGCCGCTCGGCTTGCCGCTCTTGTTCAACATGGCGCGCACCGGCAAGAGCCCGTACTTGTCGCTCGCGGAGGTGCACGAGCTCGGGTTCGACTACGCGATCTCGCCGATCGAGCCGCTGCTCGCGGCGCACAAGGCGGTGAAGGAGATGTTCGAGACGTTCATGCAGAACGGCTGCTCGACGAGCGCGGTCGCGGACCGGCTCACGCCGTTCAAGGAGTTCAACGACTTCATCGGCCTGCCCGAGGTCGCGGCGCGGCACGCGCGGCTCGGGTCGTAACCGCATGCTCGAGGTCTCGCGGCACGGTCGGGTCGCGGTGCTCACGCTCGCACGGCCGGAGCAGGGCAATCGCCTCACGGCCGCGCTCGCCGGCGCCGTCGCCGCGGAGCTCGCGGCCGCGCGCGTTGACGCGGGTGTCGGCGCGTGCGTGCTCACGGGCGCCGGCGCGGTGTTCTGTCTCGGCGGCGACTACGAAGGCGCGGGCCGCGCCGCGGCCGGCCGGGACGAGTACGCGCGCGCGTTGATCGGCATGGATCGCGCGATGGCGGCGCTCGGCAAGCCGCTCGTGGCGGCCGTGAACGGCGACGCGCACGCGGGCGGCCTTGCGGTTGTCGCGAGCTGCGATCTCGCCGTGGCTGCGGCCGACGCGACGTTCGGTCTCCCGGAGGCCGCGAACGGGCTGTTCCCGTTCATCGCGCTCGCGATCGTGCGCGACGCGTTGCCGAAGAAGGTGCTGTTCGACCTGGTTTACGACGCGCGGCTCATCGACGCGGAACGCGCGCGCGAGCTGCACCTGGTGAACGAGGTCGTACCGCGCGCCGCGGTGCTCGGGCGTGCGCTCGCGGCGGCCGAGCGCGCGGCGTCACGCGATCCCGCAGTCGTCGGGCTCGGACGTGGGCTCTACTATCGGCTGCGAGGCGTCGGCGACGACGACTACGAAGCCGCGCGCGTCGCGCTGATGGACGCGCTCGCCGCGAGGGACCGCTCTAGGGAATCGCGCTAGCGCGACGCAATCAAAGACGCTCGGGGACGACGCGGTCGGTGTCGAGCTTCATCTCGCGCGGCGATTGCTCGGGCTCTCGGCACTCACTGCCCGAGCCACCACGCGAGGCCGCCGAGCACGATCACGGCGATCAGCGGCGTCCACACCGGAATGCGCCTCGGCAGGCGGTCGCGGATGAACTCCGCTTCCTTGCCGTTCGTGGTTTCGGCGGAATACACCCCGAACCGTTGTAGCAGCTCGTCGACGGCCTGGTTCAGCGTCCCGTCGACATGGCGGCTGCGCAACAGCACGATCAGCCCTAGCAGGGCGAAGAACCAGAAACGCCATGAAGGATACACGGGTGCCTCCCGGGCGAGCGCGCGTTGCCAGCACCCACAGAGCGTGCCCCAAGCGGCGACGGAAATATAGGGCCTAGCTCTGGTGCGAGAGCGGATACACGGCATTGGTAGGGTCGTCGCCGACGACGGTGGTCCATGCCCGCACGTACCAACGGTTGACGAGTCCCGCGCGAACATACGGATCGGCGGCGGCAAAACTTTCGGCCACACTCGCGGAATCGCCCTTGAAGAGGAGTGCGGCGCCATCTACCGGGTCGGCGTAGGCTCCGCCGAGCACGAGCTCGCCGCGTGCGTGAGCGTCCCACGCGCGGGCGAGGTGTTCGTCGCGAAACTGAGGACGACGCTCGAGATAGTCCGGCACGAATTCGTAAAACAGCAAGTAGTGCATCTGCCGTCCCCTCAACCGCTCCTCACTTCTTTCCCCAACTGCGACATCCTTTCATGCGGCATCGCGGCGACAACCTACCGCTGGATTCTTACCCGCGGGGCCAAGGAATCGAAGTAGTGTGCGACCGGGCGAACATCGAGCTCATTGGCACCCCGGACATTTAGAGTGTAGCCGAGCTTGTTCATACAGGTCGCGAGCCAGACACCAGCAGTGCTCTCGTATGCTGCAACCACTTCGTCACAATTGAATCCAGACCCGCGAATCGCGATTAGGAAGGTGCTGTTCCGAAAGTTCAGCGACAAGTTTCTCACCTCGCTTGCTGCTGCATCCACGGGAGATGGGGTGCTGCCAGGCTCGGAGACATTGTCTAGAACGCTGGGCGCTTCGACCACTGCATCGTCGCTCAACTCGGCATGATCTCGGTGTTCTTGGAGCGACCTTCGGCCAGTCGTCAAATAAACAGTGGCAGCCAGCGTCACTACCAAGAGCACCGCGGCGAGAAGTCCACGACGCATAACACTCAGATAACCGGTTTGGCGCTATTGCTACCGCGCCGGACAAGCATGCCAAGGGGAAACGCGATAGCAAAGTGCGCGAAGAGCACGTACGTGTGCCACCGACTGTACTCGAACGCCGTCTGAGAAACCTCGGTCGCGCGACCGTGATACGCGAGGTAGTAGTGCCCAGCCTCGGAGTGTCCATTGAATGCATTGCCACCTAGCCATGCGGCAATCACCACATACACGGCAAAGTTGACGATCCACGCGATAGAAATGACTTTGGTGAACGCCCCCATGACAACCACTCCCGATCGTTGCCCGCGCCGAGGCGCTCAGGCCCGCGATGTGGAGGATGCTTCCGCGCGAGCGTGGCCCAATTCTGCCGCGGGCTCCCGTGGGTGCGCCTCAGCGTGCGGGCGCACGAACAGTACGCACACGAAGCCGATCAGCCCCCCGCCCGCGATCAGCGCGGCGATCGGCCAGTAGGCGCCGCCCGCGGTGCCCACCAGGTAACCTGCGGTGAGCGGGACGAACCCCGCGATGGCGCCGCCGAGCTGGTAGCCGAGGGAGGCGCCGCTGTAGCGCACGTGCGCGGGGAACATTTCCGAATACAGCGCGGCCGTCGGCGAGTACACCGCGTTGTGGCCAACGCAGATGCCGATGACCACCGCGAGCCAGGTCAGCACCGGGGTCTGCGATGTGATCATGAAGTTGAGCGGGATCGCGAACGCGACGATGAACAGCGTACCGAAGATGATCACCGGACGCCGACCCACCTTGTCCGAGAGGGCGCCATACATCGGGATGGTGAGGCACTGAATCGCGCCCGCGGCGGTCACCCCGATCAGGTAGGTGTTCCGTGCCAAGCCGTACGCGTCGCTCATGTAGGACAGCGTGTAAACAGTCATGGCGTAGAACAGCGTGCCGTGCGCCATGTACAGCCCCGCGGCCAGCAGCACGTTGCGCGTATCGGAGCGCAACAGCTCGACCGCCGGTACTTTCACGACCCGGCGCGTCTCCTTGATCTGCGCGAAGACCGGCGACTCCATGATCCGCAGCCGGATGAACAACCCGACGAACACCAGCACGATGCTGATCAAGAACGGCACGCGCCAGCCCCAGGCCACGAAGTCGTCCTCGGGGAGCTGCTGCATCGCCAAGAACATGCCGGTGGACAGCAGCCCGCCGACGGCGCTGCCCATCTGAGCGAAGCTGCCGAAGAAGCCTCGGCGCTTGCCGCCCGAATGCTCGGTGGCCATCAGCACCGCGCCGCCCCACTCGCCGCCGACCGCGAGGCCCTGCACGAAGCGGAGCGCGACCATCAGTATCGGCGCCCACACGCCGATCGCGGCGTAGGTGGGCATCAACCCCATCAGGAACGTGGCGACGCCCATCATCGTCAACGTCAGCACGAGCATCGTCTTGCGGCCGATCCGGTCACCGAAGTGGCCGAACACCAGGCCGCCGACCGGCCGCGCGACGAACCCGACTGCGAACGTGGCGAACGCGGCGAGCGTGCCGGCTACCGCGTCGAACGTGGGGAAGAATAGGCGGTTGAACACCAGGGCCGACGCGGTGCCGAAGACGAAGAAGTCGTACCACTCGATGGAGGTACCGACCATGCTGGCGAGAGCCACTCGCCGCACGGACTCCCGCGGTGCCGAACCGCTGTGCGTTGTCTGCATCGTTGCGTCGTCTTTTGGTGTGTGTGGAGGCGCCGTCACTTCGATTTGGGCCGGGCCGACGCGCGCGCGGTGCGGGCGATGGCAGGTTTGTGGCTCGGGGCGGTGCTCGTGCGCGTCGCGCGTGAGAGCTCCGCCGCGTCGGCGCACGACTCGAGCCCGTCGACGAGATCGCGCAACGTTGCCGCGCCGGCCTGGCCGAGCGCGGCGACGGCCGCCGCGGCGAACCGCGCACGCACGCCGTCGGCGTCGGTGGGCGTCACGTCGGCGACGCGCTCGCGGATCTCGTCGCCCGCGCGCGTCTGCACGATGACTTCGGCGCCCTGCTTGGCGGGGAACGCCTTCGTGAGCTCGTCGTCGATCTCGAGCCGCGTCTTGGTCGCGAGCGTGAGCACGTCCGGGTTCTGCTGCGGCACGTAGTTCTTCTCGGCGAAGTCGCCGTAGATGAGGGCCGCCGCGACGTTGTAGTGAATGCTCATCTTCGCCTGGAGAACGTGCTCGAACGGGCCGCTTACGTCGCAGCCCGGGTAGAGCGCAGCGGCCTTCGTCACTCGCACGGTCACGCGCTCGACGTCGTTCGCGCGCAGCTTCTTGCGCTGCGCGATCGCGAGCGCGGCCTGAGCGGCCGATTGCGCGAAGTTGCACGCGGGCACGGGCTTGAAGAACACGGCTAGGATCTCGGGCGAGTCCGCGAACAGCTCGGGGATCTGCGGCGCGAGGTCGCGATGGAACGCGGCGAGGAGGCCGGCCTCGCCGTCGATCGCGGTGCGCGACGCATAGGCGCCGGCCGCCGCGAGCTGCACCGCCGTGACGGCGCTGCGCGCGGCCAAGCCGGTGTGGAAGAACATCTCGCTGCCGCCCGTCGCGGCCCACTCGTTATAGCCGGCGGCGGCGTTCGCGCCGAGCGCGAGCGCGGTGGCGGTTTGCTCCGCGTTGAGACCGAGCAGCTTCGAGCCCGCGGCGGCGGCCGCGATCGGGCCCGTGATGCCGGTGGGGCGGAAGTTCTTCGAGACTTCGACGTCGAGAATCATGCGGCCGATCTTGCCGCCGACTTCGTAGCCCGCCACGAGCGCGGTGAGGAAGTCCTTGCCGCTCGCGCGCGTGCTCTCCGCGAGCGCGAGCAATGTGGGCACGAGCACGGTGCCCAGGTGGCTCACGCTGCCCACGTGCATGTCGTCGCGCACGAGCCCGTGGCCGACGACGCCGTTCGCGAATGCCGCGTCCTGCACCGACACGACGGCGCTCGTGCCGACGATGCCGGCGCCGCCGCTCGTGAGCGTTCCCGAGTTGCGGTACGCGACCGTCACCGCCTGTTTGCTCCACGGCAGCTCGATCGACGCGAACGCCGACGACAGCAGGTCGAGCACGCAGAGCTTGGCCTTCGCGACCGTCTCGGGCGCCAGGTCGCGCCACGAGTGCGCGGCGAGCGCGCGCGCCATCCGCACGCCTAGCGGCTCGCGTCGGTACCTCCCGGTCTCCGACGTCGTCGCTCTGGCCCCAGGGTCAGACCCCGGTCTGGCACCGGGGTCTGACCCTAGTCTGTCCCCATCGCGCTGCGTGGGCATCAACCGCGGATCTCGACGCCGGCCCACTCCTCGTAGACGCGTGCGATCGAGGTGAAGTCGGAATCGGCGCCGAAGCGGGCCTTGGTCACGCCGAGCATCTGGAACACGGCCGCGCCGGCGATCATCGGCACCCCCTGGGCGTCGGCCTCCTCGAGGCACAGCCGCACATCTTTATATGAGAGACCGGTGGCGAAGCCGAAGTCGAACGTGCCGGGCAGCACGGAGCGGGGGAACTTGTCCTGTGTCGCGCTGTTGCGGCCGCTGCCGGCGTTGATGATGTCGCACATCTGTCGCGCGTTCAGGCCGGCCTTCACGCCCATCGCAATCGCCTCGGACGAGAGCACGATCACGGCCGCCGCGAGCAGGTTGTTCGCGAGCTTCATCACTTGCGCCTGGCCCGCGCCTTCGCCCACGAAGAACACCTTGCCGAAGTTCTTGAGCACCGACTCGAGCTTCTCGTAGACGGCGCGTTGTCCGGACACCATCACCGCGAGCGTACCGTCGCGCGCGCCCTTGATCCCGCCGCTCACCGGCACGTCGACATAGACGATGCCGTGCTTCGCGAGCTCGGCCTGCGCGATGCGCGCGACTTTCGGGCCGGTGGTCGAGCAGTCGCAGACGACCTTGAGCTTCGTCGCGCTCGCGAGACCCGAGCAGACCTTCTGCACTATGTCCGGCGTCGGCAAGCTCAAGAACGCCGTCTCGGTGGCGTTCGCGACTTCGAGCGCGGAGCCCGCGGTTTGCGCGCCGGCCTTCGCGAGCTCGTCCATCGCCGCCTTCGACATGTCGAACACCGTCAAGCTGTGTCCCGCGGCGAGCAGCCGCCGCGCCATGGGTCCGCCCATGTTGCCGATGCCGATGAATCCAAAGTCCGTTTGCTTCACTTACGCTTCTCCAGTCGAGTCTTCAATCAAACAGGGCGTCACGAGCGGAAGTTGAGCTCGATCGGGACGCCGTTCGGGTCGTAGAAAAAGAGCTGCCTGAGGCCGATCTCGTCGAGCAGGTTCTCGGCGGGCGCGAGGCCGCGGCTCCGGAGCCGCGCGCGCATCTCGTCGAAGCCGCTCGCGTTGAACGCGATGTGGTCGACCGGTCCGGTGCTCGCGGCCCGGGACGATACGGGGATGCCGACTCCCTTGGTCCACACGGCGTAGCTCTGCCACTCCGCGATGTGGATGCAGGGCGTGTCGCCGACGTAGAGCCAATAGCCCGGAAACTCGAGCTGCGGGCGGAAGCCTTCGTGCATGCCGAGGGCGTCGCAGTAGAACTCCTTCGTCTTCTCGATGTCGTCGGAGAGCACTAGGTAGTGCTCCATTCTCAGCAGCGGCATCGTGGTCCCCGGATGGCGGTAACGGTCGGTGGCAGAAGCGCGAGTTTACCGTATCCCAAAGCCCCGTAGCTCGGTGTACGCTTGTACCACGGGCGCCGCCGTGCGCTTCCGGGAGGGTCCGATGAGCCCCGCCGACATCGAGCAGTTCCTCGTGATCAAGCGTCAGATCGTTCGCGCCCCGCTCGTCGAGCTCCTCGAACGCCAGATCAACCACGATCCCGAAGCGCTGCGGTACCTCGCGAAACATCCGGCGCGCTGATCCGTGCGGCGCCGAGACCTCCTGATCGCCGCGGGCCGTTGCGCTCTCGCGGCGTCCGCTGTCCCGGTTCTCGCGCGGGCGCAGCCGCGCGCGGTCTCGGCCGAGTGGACCGGCCTGCTCGCGGAGCTCGAAAAGCAAACGCTCGCACTGATGGCGGCCAACGCCATGCCCGGCGTGTCGATCGCGCTCGTCAAGGACGGCCAGCTCTTCTGGCGCCGCGGCTGGGGCGTGAAGAACAGCAAGACGCGCGAGCCCGTGACCGACACGACGGTGTTCGAGGCGCAGTCGATGAGCAAGCCCGTGTTCGCCTATGCGGTGATGAAGCTCGTCGACAAGGGCGTGCTCGACCTCGACACGCCGCTCACGAAGTACACGTCCGAGCGTTTTTTGGAGGGTGATCCGCGGCTCGACCTGATCACCGCGCGCCACGTTTTGAGCCATACGACGGGTTTCCAGAATTGGCGCTCCGACTCCGAGCCGCTCGCCATCCAGTTCACGCCGGGCACCAAATTTCAGTATTCGGGCGAGGGTTACAGCTACCTGCTGTCCGTGATTGCGCGGCTCACCGGGCAGCCGATCGAAGACTATATGCGCGAGCACGTGTTCGCGCCGTTCGGGATGACGTCGAGCGGCTACTTGTGGCGCGACCTGTACGAGCGCGAAGCCGCGTCGCCTCATGACGAGGCCGGCGAGCCGTTGCCGAAGGGCAAGCCCGACGAGGCTTCGGTGGCGCGCTACGCGTCCGCCGGTGCGCTGCACACCACGCCGACCGACTACGCCAAGTTTCTGATCGAGGTCGTCGACCCGAAGCCTGCGGACGAGTTCCGGCTGAGCGGCGGCGCGCTCGCGGAGATGGTGCGGCCGCAGGTGGACATGCACGACCAGTTCGGCCGGTGGTGGGCCCTCGGCTGGACGATCGTCCGCCGCGGGGATCGCGGCGACCTGATCTCGCACGGCGGCGACATCCGGGGATTCCACAGCTACTGCGTGGCGTCGACCGACCACAAGGCCGCATGGGTAGCGATGACGAACGGCGACAACGCGCAGCCCGTGCTGTTGCCGCTGCTGCGCAGCGAGATCCTGGGGCGACTGCTGGACGAGTAGCTCCGGGGGGGTCAGCCGTCGACCGCGGCCGAACGCGCCGGCTCGATCGGCCGCAGCACATCGCGATAGTGCGCCGCCGCGACATCGGGGTGCGAGCGCAGCCGTATCTTCAGGTAATTCTCGCCGAATACCCTGAGGACGGGATCGTGCGGATCCGCGTTGTTGCCGCCGCTCGCGGCTGCGGAGAGCTCCGGCGGCAGCGCCACTGGATCGAACACGCAGTCGAGCCGCGGGTGGAAGAAGTAGGCCACCGACAGCCGTGGCTCGAGGCCGAGCGGGCTACGCACGCGATGTTTCGTCGCGCGCAGGTAGCCTGACGTCGCGGCTTGCAGCATCTCGCCCAAGTTCATCACGTACGTGCCGGCCTTCGGCGTTGCATCGATCAGGGTATCGCCGACCTCGACTTGCAGTCCGCCGACGTCGTCTTGCAGCACGAACGACACGAGCCCGGAGTCGTGGTGCATGCCGACGCCTTGGCCGGTATCCGCGTGGGTGTGTTGCGGCGGGTAGCGGCTGAGCTTCAAGTGCGGATCGCCGCGTGGCAGCACCGCCGAGTCGAAGTGCTCGAGCGATTGACCCAAGCCGAGCGCGAGCGCGCGCAGCACGGCGAGGCCGAGCCCGTCCATCGCGCGCATCCAGTCGAGCACGGCCCTCCGCATGCCGGGCAAGGTCGCCGGCCATTGGTTGGGCCCGCGTAGCCTGAGCCACACCGGATCGCCGGGAGCGACGGACACGGCCGGCTCCTCGGGTCCCGCGTCGAAGACCTCGCGCCAATCGCGCGCCTTCTTCGTGATCTCCGCGCCGAGCAGGGTGTAGCCGCGGAAGTGGGGCGAGCTCGCGATCGCGAGCTCGCGCCGCTCGTTCTCCGGCAGTGCGAAGAAGTTGCGCGCGGCCTGCATGACGGCGGCATCGGCGGCGGCGGGGACGTCGTGGCCGGCGATGTAGCAAAAACCGGGGCCATGGCACGCCGCGCGGAGCTCGCCGACGAACGCGGCGCCCGCGGCACTGCGCGGGGCGGCGAGAAACCCGCTGATGTCGAGCTCGGGGAGCGATTGCATCGTGCGAGCTTACGACGGAGTTGCGTTTCGCCGCAGCTGCCGTGTGAACTGCGTCCCAGGTGCGGTCGTGCGTCACTCCTATACTTCCTGCGACTGCTTCGGGAGGGATCCGATTATGTCGTCCGCGAGAATCGCCGTGTTTGCCGTCGCCGTTTCAGTGCTGGCCGGCTGCGCCGGAATGAGCGAGCAGGCGTGCCTGACCTCCGACTGGCGAACCGTCGGCTTCGAGGACGGCTCGGTTGGCCGCGCCGAGAGCATGATCGGCACCTACCGTCAGCAGTGCGCGGAGCACGGCGTGTCGCCTGATCTCGACGCGTATCGCGCCGGGCACGCGCAAGGCGTGCAGAGCTACTGCAAGGCTGGCAACGGGTTCGAGGTCGGGCACAGCGGCGCTACATATCAAGGAGTGTGTCCGCAGGATCTCGAGGCCGGCTTCGTCCGCGAGTACAACTCCGGACGGCGTCTCTACGACCTCGAGGCCGCGCTCCGCGACGTGGACAACCGCATCTCCAGCGGCAAGTACGAGCAGGAGCAGATTCGCGGCGAGCTCACGCGGATCGCGGCGACGATCGCCGCCACGGACACGACCGTGGAGCAGCGCGTGCTGCTCGTCTCACGCAGCGCCGAGCTCGGCCGCCGCTACGGCGAGCTCAGCACCATGATCGAAGTCGCGCAGCGCGACCGCGTCGGTCACGAGGTCGAGCTCCGCGAGTACCAACAGACGTTGGCGTTACGCTGACGGAGGCGCCGTCTCCATCCCTTCCGCGCCCTTAGCGCGGTTCGTACTTTTTTACGGTCTGCGACCAGACCTCGGCCCCATAAATGTGACCGCCGGAGTCGGCCGCGATGCCGTGCGCGCCCGTTTCCTGGTCGCGTGAGGGGTCGAAGTCCGGGTCGGGGATGAACGCGCGCACCACGCCGTCGCGCGCGCTGCCGATGCGGATGCCGCGCGTCCAGCCGGGATGGCGCGCCGTGTTCGACTGGTTGTCGGAGACGATCAGCGTGTCGTCGGCGGTGATGAACAAACCGCTCGGCCGGCCGAACTGCGTCCACTGGTCGAGGAACTTGCCCTCTTGATCGAAGATCTGGACGCGGTTGTTGTCGCGGTCGGCGACGAACACGCGCCCGCGCGAGTCGAGCGCGATCGCGTGCGGCACGAGGAACTCGCCCGGAGCAGAGCCGCTGCGACCCCATTCCCTGATGAACTTGCCGGCGCTCGTGAATTTCACGACGCGGTTGTTCGAGTCGGTCTCGTGCCCGTCGGTGACGAACACGTCGCCGTTTGGCGCGACCGCGACGCCGGTGGGACCGTTGAAGTGATCGGGCCCGCCGCCCGCGACGCCCGCGGTGCCGAGCGTGAGCAGCACGCGTCCCTTGGCGTCGAACTTGATCACGCGGTGGCCGCTTCCGTTGCCGGCGCGCGCGTCGGTGACCCAGACGTTGCCGTCGGGGTCGACATAGATCCCATGAGGAAACGCGAACATGCCGGCGCCGAAGGTCGCGAGCACTCGGCCCGCGGAATCGGCGCGCAAGATTGGCGCCACGGCGTCGTTCATGCTGCAGTCGTTCGCCCCGCAACGTTCGGCGATCCACACGTTGCCGCCGGCGTCGGCGGAGACGCTGCTCACCGAGCCCAACGTGCGGCCGCTGGGCGTGTGCAGCCAGCCGTCGACTGTGCGGAACGGGTTCGACTGCGCGGACGCTGGCGGCGACACGCCGACGCTCGCGGCAAGCCAGGCGATAGCGGCCGCGTTGTTAAGGTAGCGCGACATCGAAGCGCAGTCTGCGCGCGCACCGCGTCGAGGTTCAAGCAGCCGGAGGCCGCTCCGTGACCGTCGGATCCTGACCTCCCGACCCACGGGGATCTAGTTGGAGGGTACCTCTGGGAGATCGTCACGCCGCCGGACGAAATCAGAAAACCGTCCGGAAACGCCGGACGAATGTCGAAAGTCGTCCGGCGCCGTGACGATCCGGCCGGAGGACGTCGTGCTTCGGCGCTCGGCGGAACCGGAAACAGGAACTTCCGGCGCGGAAAGGCCGGAGAGCCGCGCCACAGCTGGCGTGCGCGCGTAACATTTGGTTACAACCGGGCTCGCGGTCCCACCGTATAGTGACGACAACCGGCAGCACCGAGCAGATGACCGACCCCGCCCACATCCTCGTCGTCGACGACGATCGCGAGATCCGCACGCTGCTGCGCGACTACCTCGAGAAGAACGGCTTCCGCGCCACCGCCGTCCCCGACGGCAAGGAAACGCGGCGCGCGCTCGAGCGCTCGCATGTCGATCTGGTCGTGCTCGACCTCATGCTGCCGGAGGAGAGCGGCCTCGAGATCTGCCGCGCGCTGCGCCAGACGTCGGACATTCCGATCATCATGCTCACGGCGCTCGGCGACGAGGTGGACCGCGTGGTCGGCCTCGAGGTAGGCGCCGACGACTACGTGCCGAAGCCGTTCAGCCCGCGCGAGCTGCTCGGACGGATTCGCGCGGTGCTGCGGCGCACGTCGCAGACGCGGCTCGCCGAGCCCGCGAACGTGCGGGCGTATCGGTTCGCGGGCTGGACGCTCGACACCACCGCGCGCTCGCTCAGCGATCCGCGGGGCTCGACGGTCGCGCTCGGCGGCGCGGAATACCGGCTGCTCTCGATGCTACTCGCGCACGCGCCGCGATTGCTCACGCGCGCGCAGCTGATGGAGCTCCTGCGCGGCCGCGATCTCGACCCGTTCGACCGCAGCGTCGACGTCCGCGTGAGCCGCCTGCGCCAGACGCTCGGCGACGACGCGCGCGCACCGACCATCATCAAGACCGTGTACGGCGAGGGCTACGTCGTCGGCGTACCGGTGGAGCAGGTGGGGCAATGAAGCTGCGCCTCATGCCCGATTCGCTGTTCGGCCGCCTGCTCGGCGCGCTGCTGGCGGCGGTCGGTGTGACGCTGGTCGTCGTCGTGCTGCTGATCGTGCGGGAGCGCCGCGATCTCCTGTTTTGGGGCGGGGAGAGCGCGGCGATCGTCAACGCGATCGCGGAGACGAGCACGGCGCTCGCGGCGTTGCCCGCCGACGCGCGCGCGGCGGAGCTCGCGCGATTGCACGCCGCGCCCGTCGTGCTCGCTCGCGCCGCGAGCGCGCGGCTGCCGCCGTCGCGCCCCGAGGACGTCGCCGCGGCATCGCGCTCGCTCGCGCAGCGGCTCGAGCGCGAGCTCGGCGACGCTTACCGCGTCACCGTGCAGCCGGCGCGGCCCGGACCGCCCGGCGATTCGATCCGCGTGCAATCGCAGCCGCGGCGCGAGTCGTTCGGCGGAGGAGGCGGCCCCGGCTCCGGACCGGGCGGACCGCGACCGCCGCCGCCCGACGATCGCACGTCCCCGAGCTCGTCCGGTGGATCTCCGCCGGCCGGTCCAGGCCCGGGACGCGGGTTCGAGCCCGACCGCGGCTTCGGTGGGGGCGGCGGCCCGCGCCCCAACGACCGCTTCGGCGGCCCCGGGCCGCGCGAGCTCGACGTCTCCGTAGCACTGCCCGACGGTTTCGTGGTGCCGTTCAGAACGGACGTGCCGCGCGCGGGTCCGCCGTTGCCGCGGCAGATTTTCGTCGAGCTCTTGGCGCTCACATTGGTGCTCGGCGCCGTCTTGTACCTGATGGCGCGGACAATCACGCGGCCGCTCACGCGGCTCGCGAGCGCGGCGGACGCGATCGGTCGCGGCGAACGCGCCCAGGCGCTCGACGAGACGGGGGCGCGCGAGCTGCGCGAGGCCACGCGCGCCTTCAACGCGATGCAGGAGCGTCTGCATCGCTATCTCGACAGCCGCACGCAAGTGCTCGCCGCGATGTCGCACGACCTGCGCACGCCGCTCACGCGCCTCCGGCTCAGAGTGGAGTCGCTCGACGAGCCGCAGCGCGATCGCTTCGTCGCCGACCTCGACGAGATGAATCGCATGGTCACCGGCGCGCTGAACCTGTTCCGCGGCATGAACGACGACGAGCAACCGCAGCCGGTGAGCATCGAGGCGCTGCTCGACGAGCTCCGCGCGGAGTTCGCCGAGCTCGGGGGCGAGCTCTCGGTGAGCGGCGCCGCGAGCGGCGCGATCGTCGCGAAGCCGCTCGCGCTCAAGCGCTGCCTCACCAACTTGATCTCGAACGCGGTCAAGTACGGCACGCGCGCGGCCGTCACGATCGAGGACGGCCCCGCGGAGCTCGTGCTCACAGTTGCCGACGAAGGTCCCGGGATCCCCGAGGACATGCTCGAGCGGGTGTTCGAGCCGTTCTTCCGTCTCGAGGGCTCGCGTAACGCCGCGACCGGCGGCACGGGCCTCGGCTTGAGCATCGCGCGCGACATCGCGCAGGCGCACGGCGGCTCGCTCGTGCTGCGCAACCGCACGCCGCGAGGGCTCGAAGCAACTCTGCGACTGCCGCGTCGATGGCCCCCCACTGCTGCTCTGTCCAACCAACTCTCAATCGTTGAGCGTCACCCATTGTGTGCTCCTTCCTGGTCCATCCAGGGCCACGGCTTTCACTTCTTGTCCTTCGCTTCGCCTCTCTTCAATTTCGCGCGTTCTTCCTCGAGCTTCTTCTCCGCCGATTCTTCATCGTCGCAGGAATGCAGGATCATCCAAGCCGGGGGGACCCATCGCTCGTTGAAGGCCATCTCGTCGGCTTCAAGCTTGTTCTCCGGCTCTTTATCGGGCGGTTTGCTACCGAAAAAAATCTGGAGCTCATCTTCGTCCGTTCTCACAACGTAGTATTTAAAGTTGGCCATGATGCTTGCTCCTGCTCAGTCGTAACGCTGACCTACAGCTCCAAGTAGCGCAGGACCCGAAAATTCTTTTCGAGGATCTTCAGGCTTTTGCTCCGTCGATCAGGGCGGCGGTGCCGTCTCCGTGATCAGATCGATGCGCTGGTAGTCCTCCGACCTAAGCCTATTCAGCGACATCGTTGGGTCTTCCTGCCTAGGCGGGGCATTAAGAAAACAGCGAGCGGTTCACCGCCGGAGCTTACGGTTAGGTAGTAGTTGTCGGCCCCTCCCCTGTCTTCCGCAGACCGATCCGGCAGCATCGGCCGCGGCAAGAGCTTCTATAACCCCGATGTGCAGCCTGCTGCCGGGCCACCACCGCCGTGCGAAATTGCTCTTTTGACTAGTTTGTGTCCCACCATTTGAATGCCCTCCATATGATTCAATATTAAACATGCTCCAATCGAGTTTTGAATTCCGTGAAGAAAAGTAGATTAGTTTTTTTTGGGACCATTGGAAAGCGTATGCTTGTGCTTTACGCGCGCACAACGACTCGTTGCGAGCATCAGATACGACAGCAGCACTGACACTCACACCGGTCGCGTGCAGTATCGAATACTTGTTCCGACGTGGCGCGCGTCAGTTCGAATGGAATGTGCCGTCCTTTCCCGATGGCAGCCAACATTTCAACTCGTTTTGCTGGCGGCTGCTTTTTGTGTTTGGAGCATGGCTCGCACTCGGCGGGGCAAAAGGATGCCGCTCAATTCCTCACATCACCGATCCAAGTGCATTTCGGGATCGCTCATCCGACTCTTGCTCTTGTGATGACGATGGCTATCCGGCCAACAATCGCTTGCTGTATTTTGCGTCGGAGTCTTTCTCTCGTTTGTCGGTCACTTCGCAGGGATGACGAGTTCGGGTTCTCTGGTGGCACAGCTTTTCGTCAGCGCGACCGGGTCGCAATCAATGATGCTTGCCGCCTACTGCATCTCATGGCCCGAGCAACAGTACGCCCGCATTGCATGGCGTCGGCCGGTGCTCATTCATGAGTTCGCGGCCTGAAACTCGATGGACGGGAAGCCCCGCGCGCCCGCAACCGGCAGACGTCCAGGTCGCGGGTTCCATTTCAACTAAATTGGAGCCGGCCGCGGTTTTCGATCGTTTACCACGTCAAATGATCGCGAAACGGGCAAAAAGTCCGAATCCGTCGCGATAATGATGGTTTTCCGCTGAAATCCCGATGTCGTTTAAGCTATCAAGCGTGCCCCATACCGCGTATCGTGCGCCCGTCGGGCATGGCCGGTGTGCGGGGATCGGCAGTTCGTTATCTTTTTGATCCCGCGGAGACGACGTGATGGCTAAAGGTACTGTGAAGTGGTTCAACGCAACCAAGGGTTTTGGATTCATCCAGCCCTCGAGTGGCGGCAAGGATGTTTTCGTTCATATTTCGGCGGTCGAGAAGGCTGGCCTTTCTTCGCTCAACGAAGGACAGACGGTTGAATACGAAGAGGTTGCCAATCGCGGCAAGACCTCGGCCGAGAACCTCAAGGTTTAACGCCAGAGCGCTAACAGCACTCTCGGACGCAATCCGGGAGTGGGGCTTCCAAAAGAAGATCCTCGAAAACAAATTGCATCAAGCAGGAGTGCACACCACTCTTGTGAGCATTCGAATCGGCGCAGAACGCGCTGGTTCGACCACTGGAGCCTTTTCCGTTCCGATTGAATCGGAACGGAAAAGGCTCTACTTCTTGTCTTGACGCGTTTCTTGACGCGAACCGGTTATCCACCCCGCTATCCAAGTGCGGGGCAGGCTTTCGCCGGAAAACGCTCTAATCTTCCTTGACCCATTTTTCGACCGTCATGACATCCGGTGGCTGCGAATAGCCGCGGGGCCACATATCCACGACCCATTCGGTCTTGGTCGCGCGCTCGACCAGCACCGCCGTGTTATGCGGCGTCTGCAGCACCAGCGCGTTGCCGCGATAATGCGGATCGCCCACCACGTGATACTTCAGCAGGCCCCATTCCTGCAGCACCAGCAACAGGCTGGTGGTGTTACGTGTGGTATCCCAGCAGTCGTAATTGTGCTTGTCGTCGAAGTAGCGGAAATCCGCTTTCGCGACGCGCTTGTTGGTCCCGATGACAGGCCCCATCCGGCGGTCGAACCAGATCACGGCTTTCTGTACCGCCGCCCGTTCGGCGGCCGCCGAAGCTCGGCCGGCCGCCAGTATCTGCGACAGCGCGTTGCGGTCGGCCGGGGTGAAATCGAGGATCTCGCGGCGCCGGCAGACGAAGCCGTAACACACCGTCATGGATTTCCCCGAAGGCGGGAAAATCGACACCGTCGTGTACAGCGCCGCGACCGGCGCGCTCAGTTCGACCGCGCGCGCCGGCAATGGCGCGGCGAGCGTGGTCAGACCCACGATGGAAATCATCACCCGGCGCAACATGCGCATTGTGCCTACCCCTCCCGATTGTTGTTGCCTACCCGCCAACCGCTATCTCGTACACCAGCCCCGGTCCAAAAATCCGGCAAAAATTATCGCCGCGGTTTTGCGATGCCAAGACCGGAGCGGTGATCGGACACAGAAACCTGGGCCAGGTCATGGCACCCCCGGCGTGGGGAAGAGCCGTTGCATCGGGCCGCCAACATCGGTCAAATGCGCCTGAGAAACCATCCATCGCGACAAAGCGATTTCGTAACGCGGAATAAACAAAAGTCACGGGAGCGACGCCACCATGGAAAACGGCATCTTCGAAGGCCTCAAGGTTCTGGACTGCGCGAGCTTCATCGCAGCGCCCGCGGCCGCAACCGTGCTGTCGGATTTCGGCGCCGATGTGATCAAGATCGAGCCGCCTGTAACGGGCGATCCCTATCGCAACCTGCCGAACTTGCCGGGATATCCCGCCAGCCCGCACAATTTCGCCTGGATGCTGGAGTCCCGCAACAAGAAGAGCCTTGCGCTCGACCTCTCCAAGCCGGAAGGACAGGCGGTGCTGTATCGCCTCGTTGCCGAGGCCGATGTCTTCATTACGAATTTTCCCCCCGCCGTACGCGGCCGGCTCGGGGTGACTTACGACGAACTTGCCCCGCTCAATGAGCGCCTGATCTATGCGTCGTTCACCGGCTACGGCGAAAAAGGCGAAGAGGCCAACAAACCCGGTTTCGACAGCAACGCGTATTGGGCGCGCTCGGGCCTGATGGATCTGGTGCGCGCGGATGTCGATATCGCACCGGCGCGCTCGGTCGCCGGCATGGGCGACCACCCCTGCGCGATGGCGTTATACGGCGCGATCGTCACCGCGCTCTACAAGCGCGACCGCACCGGCAAGGGTTCGCATGTGAGCTCGAACCTGATGGCCAATGGCATCTGGGCCAACGGCATACTGGCCCAGGCCAAATTATGCGGCGCGAAATTTGGCGAGCGGCGTCCCCGCGAGCGCGCGCTGAACGCGGTGACCAACCACTACAAGTGCAGGGACGGCCGCTGGATCATGCTGTCGCTGCTTAGCGAAGACCGGCAATGGCCGACACTTGCCCGCTGCATCGGACGCGAGGATTTCATCACCGATGTCAGGTTCGCCACCAGGGCCGACCGTCACGCGCGCTCAGTCGAGCTGATCAAGATCTTCGACGAGATCTTTGCGACCAGGGACCTCGCCGAATGGCGCAAGATACTCGACGGCAATGGCCTGGTGTTCGGCGTGGTCGGCATTCTCGACGACATTCCGGATGACAAGCAGATGCGCGAGAACGAGGTGCTGGTTCCGTTTGAGAACGACACCATGCTCACCGTCAACAGCCCGATCTGGATCGACGGCAGCAAGAAGACCCAGCCACGGCATCCGCCCGGCATCGGCGAGCACAGCGATGAAATTCTTCGCCGTGCCGGGTATGACGAGGCGTCGATCCGGCAATTGCGGGCTTCGGGCGCGGTGGCCTGAAGGCGGCGCCAGTCGCATGCTTCTGGATTGGAATTAGCCGGTATCTGCGCGGCCGCTCCACTATTTTTTGGCCGTGGAATTGCGGACCAGTTCCAGCAGCGTAGCTTTGGCCTCTCGCCGGAAAGTGCGGCGCGGCACCGCCAACTGCTGCAACACCATGCCGATCAAGGCGGAAACGAACAGATCGGCATGGCGGCGAGGATCAGACGAGCCCGCGGCCCTGAGAGCAAGCTCCGCGCTTTGTCGCCAGGTCTCGAACCACTCGATAACGATCGGCCGGTGACGTGTGCTCCTGGTTGCGGCCAAAAACGCCTCGTAGCAGGCAATATGCGTCTCGGTCTCGGTTTTGAGTTCGCTGGAATACCAGCTCACAAGCGCCCCAACCCATGCCTCGACGTCGAATGCTTTGCTCTGCAGGCTGAAAGCCAGCGCGCGCAAGCGATTCATTTCGCGCGTCAGAGCGAACCGTAAAGCCGTGTCCACCAGGACCTCGCGGGTTTCAAAGTGATGCGTGACCGCGCCCACCGACATTCCGGCCTCAGCCGCGACGGCCCGCGATGCGCGTTCGCCATCGGGGACCGGCCGACGGTGGCCGACTTTTCAATGATCGCCTATTTGTCGTATCCAATCGACGAAACCGGATATGATTTTGCGGTCAGTCACCCGGCCGTGAACGCTTGGCTCCTGCGCGTCGCAAGTCTGCCCGGATGGCGGTCGCCGTACGACCTATTGCCCGGCAAGCGTCTCACGCACTACGCGTAAGCCCGCCTGCATTGGTATTTGCTCTAGTTGTGGATCAGCACCCAGCCGACGGCGGCGAGGCCGATGACGACAGCAACCGCGATCGCCCATACGCTGACCCTGACGTCGCCGACAATTTGCCGCTCGGCTTCATTTTCGGCGATCTCGCGATCCCGGGCTTTGTTCTCCTTGTCGGAGTCATTCATCGTTCGGTCTCCGCTTAAGTTCCGGCCGTGGTCGACGGACGCAAGCCTGCCTCAAACGTGGCCGGCGGATCGGCAGCACCCTGGCCGCTTCCCCCCATGCCGGCGAGCCGGCTCAGGGAAAACGCCGCCACCGCCGCACACAGGGCGGCGCCCGCCGCCGCCATGAACACCGATCCCGGGCTCCATTTCGCGATCAGCAGCGCCCCGCCGACCAGCGGGCCGACGATCGAGCCGACCCGGCCGATCCCCAACGCCCAGCCGACCCCGGTGGCCCTGACCGAGGTCGGATAGAACGTCGCCGCCAGCGCGTTGGCGGCGATCTGGCCGCCGACAATGCAAAAGCCGGCGGCGAAGATCGCCATGGTGACGAAGACGACGGAGTGGCCGAGCTGGCCGATCGCGCCGACCGCGAACACGGCGACGAAATACACCAGCGCCAGCGCGCGAAACGAGAATCGGTCGATGATGCTGCCGAGCGCAAAGGTTCCGACCACGCCGCCCACCTGCAACATCGATCCGATCGCCGCCGCCTCCGATACCGAGGCGCCGAGGTCATTGAGAACCGTGGGCAACCAGTTCGACAGGAAGTAAAGGTCGAGCAGGCTCATGAAGAACACCACCCACAGCAACAGCGTGACCAGGGTTCGTCCGTCCCTGAAGAGATGCAGCACCGGAATCCCGGCCAGTTCGGGTTCATGGACGACGAATGGCGTTGCCGGCGCGAACACAGCCCTCGGGCCGATGAACCCCAGCAATTCAGCGACCCGCTCATGGGCGCGGCCCGTAAGCGCGAGGAACCGCACCGATTCAGGCAGCCGCAGCGCCAGGATCGGAACCAGCAGCAGCGGGGCGACGCCGCCGACCACAAACACCGAGCGCCAGCCGAATTGCGGGATCAACGCCGCCGCGAGAAAGCCGCCGAGTGCCGCGCCTATCGAGAACCCGCAAAACATGATCATCACCATGGTGGCGCGGCGGCGACGCGGACTGAACTCGGACGTCATCGCAACGGCATTCGGCATCGCACCGCCGAGCCCAAGGCCGGTCAGAAACCGGATCGCGAGCAGGCTGTCGACGTCGTCGATGATCGAGGTCGCGAGCGTGCCGATGCCGAACGCCAGTGTCGAGAAGATGATGATCTTCCTGCGCCCGATGCGGTCCGCAAGCGGTCCAAACACCAGCGCGCCGATCATCAGCCCGAACAGGCCGGCGCTGAACACCGGACCGAGCGAGCCCTTGCTCAGGCCCCACTCCTTGGCGAGCGCCGGCGCGACATAGCCGATGGCCTGGGTGTCGAAACCATCGAGAAACAACACCGCCGCGCAGGTCAGCAGCAGCCGGATTTGAAATCCGCCGACCGGCTGCGCATCGATGAACGCCGCGACATCGATCGACGATACGTCGCTGACCTGAGCCCGAGAAATCGCCATCGTTTTCATTCCCCTGATTTTCCTTCCCCTGAAACGACTGATCGCGGTTCTTGTCGACCGGTGTTCTTGACGCCATAACCTGGCGCGAAGACGGCAGGATATCCCGCTCCATCAAGGGCGCAAAGCATCCTTCGAATAGCCGGCGATCCGCTTGTAACCTTCCGACAAAGCCAGAAGCTCGTCGCGGCTGATGACGTCCTCGATCGCGGCGAACGGCTGGTCGTTGGTGCGCTGGAACACCTCGCGCAGGATCGCGTCGGGCGGATTGGTGCGGTTGGTCAGAACGATGCGTGTGGTAGCCTCGAGCCGCTGCTTCTCATACGCGGCGAGCGCGGCAACGGGATCGCTGTTTTCGAGCCACGCCGAGGCCAGCGCGCGCGCGTCCAGGATCGCCTGGCCGGCGCCATTGGAGCCGCGCGGCACCATCGGGTGCGCGGCGTCGCCGAGCAAGGTCGCCCGGCCGAAGCTCCAGCGCGGCAGCGGATCCTGGTCGACCATCGGAAATTCCAGCACGCTGTCGGCGGCACGGATAAACGCCGGCACATCGAGCCAGTCGAAATGCCAGTCGGCGAACGCGCCGATGAAATCCTCGATCGAACCGGGCCGGGTCCAGTCGCGCTTGCGATAGGTCTCTGTCTCGATTTCGGCCACCCAGTTGATGAGCTGCAGCCCGTCCGCGCCGGAGGCCTGACGGATCGGATAGATCACCATCTTGCCGTGCGACAGCCAGCCCGCCCGCACCATGCTGGCGCCGGACAGCATCGGTTTCCATCGCGTTACGCCGCGCCACATGTTGATGCCGGAATAGCGCGGTTCACCTTCGCTGGGGAAAAACTGCTTGCGAATCGCGGAGTTGATGCCGTCGCAGGCGATCGCGGCGCGGCCGCGCACGGTGCTGCGGTGGCTGCCTGCCGGCCCGTCGGAAAAATCGACGTTGACACCGGACTCATTCTGTTCAACTCCGATGCAGTGATGGTTGGTCAGCAGCCGGTCGTGGCCTGCGCGCGCACGGAAGGCATCGAGCAAGACCATCTGCAGATCGCCGCGATGGATGGAGAATTGCGGATGCTCGTAGCCCGCTGCCCGTCCCAGCGGCTCCCGATAAATCAATTGACCGAAGCGATTGAAGAAGGTCGCGTCCTGGGTTGGGATCGCGACCCGCGCCAGATCAGCTTCAAGTCCGAGCGCGGCAAGCTCCTTGGTGGCATGCGGAAGCAGATTGATGCCGACCCCGATCGGCCTGATTTCGGCCGCCGATTCAAAAATCCGGCAGGGAATCCCGGCGGCGTGCAGTGCGAGCCCCAGCGTCAATCCGCCGATCCCGGCCCCGACAATAATGATGTCGTCCATGTCTGCTCCCGGCGCGCGCTATCAGGCGATTGCCGGAATGAAACACGATTAGTGAGACCACTGTCAATCTGGCTGCCGCGCCGTCAGAAGAGCTATTTCCTAGAGCGGGATGACTTTTCTTCGAATCGTCATCCCGCTCTATCTTTTTGTTTGAGCATGATTCTTTTTCGGAAAACCGGTACCCACCCCGCATCAAGTGCGGGGCAGGCTTTTTCCGGATCATGCTCTAGCGATCTCTGACAAAGCACATCCCGGTTCGGGAAGCCTTGTCGACGACCTGGCACGCGAGCCCCTCGGCACAGCTCCATGACCGAAAGCTCAAATCGTTGTCCTTGGCGTCGGGCTTCTGCAGGTAGCAAAGCGCGCCCCAGCCGTCCTCGTATTCTGTGCCGGCGAGTTCGGTGCTGCCGCGCAATTGCGGGCGGCCGGAGAATCCCCGCGAATAATCCGGGTGACTACCGTCCCGCATCGAGGTCAGAATATCGCGGCGGCGGATCTGGTCGCCGAAGAAATGCGGCGAGGCCGGCACGACGGTCGAATTGTCGGGCTTGGCCGCCATCCAGTCGACGCCGGGGAAATGAAAGCCGCCGATGCCGCGGGTCTGATGGCATCCTGAACAGCTCATGTCGTTGAGCCGGCGCTCGAAGCCCGCGGGTGAACGGATGTTTTGCAAGGTAACGCCGGCGTCGGCTGCCCTCTTCAAGGCCTCGACCACGTCACTTTCCCTGAACACGGTGTCAGCCTTTGCGTCATCGGCCTGCAACAGGCCAAAGGCCGGCTGCAGGTCAGAGGCGG
>Ga0137409_10000609_pt1 | contig 39394 bp, 35 predicted proteins | sample CZODoug1_16funga_FD_122059 | JGI IMG/M metagenome (GOLD analysis project Ga0137409, IMG submission 122059) | Vadose zone soil fungal communities from Angelo Coast Range Reserve, California, USA - CZODoug1_16fungal (Hybrid Assembly) | ecosystem: Environmental > Terrestrial > Soil > Vadose zone...
CGCAAAGGATCTATCGGCTGGTACTGATCGTTCAAATACACGGAATTGGACTTTATGTTGACCGTTCCGCTGGCGTAACCCGTGTCGTACTGCACGACACCGTTGTCCGTCAAGTGACCGACGATCTGCCCCGCCGCATTGACCGCCGCTACGTCGACGAGATGCGCTTGATTGGTGACATCCATGAGAAAATCGACGCCGTTCTGACTGACGTCCATATTCACGTTCCACGTCAGTAATCCCAGAGTGGCGCTGTTTTTATCGGTGCGATAGGTGAGTTGAGCGTCGTTGATGATTTCATCCGTACTCTGTATGAATTGATTGGCGCCCATCTGGGTCAGCAGGCCGTTGCCGTTCATCGCTGCCGGATTGGTGATGACGGCGCCGGAGTCGACCCGCACCAACTCGGCTCCGACGGCCCCTTTCGATGCGAACGTCGAAATCAAATTGGTGACGAGGGGATTCGTCGCCAGGAATGAGGTCGCGCTCTGGATCTGGCTGTTGCCCCCCAAATTGCGCAAGTCGTTATCAATGGTCTTGATCTTGGCGATTCGCAGCGAGTCATTGAATCGCAGGCCGTTCTGCCAATCGTGAGAGACGATAAAAGTCGCTGTATCCGATCTCTCCCATATCCCGTCTTGGAGATTGATGGATTGGCCATCGCCATTGGGGGACTTGATGTTGATCAGCTGGCCTTCTCGCCCCTGCAAATAGTCGGTTTCAGCGTTGAATCCAGGGATTGGCGAGATCCTTTGAACGCTTCCGCTTTGCGTGATTTTCACCGGCTGCGGCAGAAAGAATTGCGTGTGATCGTCGATGTGTTTGTAGGTGACCGTCAACGATGTACTGTCGTCGAATTTATGCGTCAGTGTCAGACGGAACTGTCCGCCGTTATTGGTATCGTAGCCCACATTTTTAACCCCGTCGCCGCGACGAAAGTAGCCTCCGATCGTGGCGGTAGTATCTCCGGAATTGCCGATCGGACCGCCGTAAAAGACGTCCGTCCGAACTTCACCGTAGTTATAGTACGAGACGGCCACCTCGCCTTCGGGGGTATCGGTAGCCTTGCGGGAGATGAAGTTGACGATGGCAGCGGCGCCATTGGAAGTTAGTACACCGGAGGGACCGCCCCGCGTGACTTGCATTTCACCGTACGTCAAGTCGCGGCGCAGTTCTAACTCTTCCAGAAATCCGTTATACAGAAACGGCAGCCCGTCTTCTTGGAGGCTGATGTATTCAAGGAAACCGCCCCGGACGCCGCGCGCGGAAATGTTGAAGTTATCCTCTCCAGCGCTCGCCTCGCCGTAGAAACCCGGAATGGAAGTCAGCAGCGCTGCCAAGCCGAGCGCTGGCGAATTCGCGAGGGCTTCCTGGTTAACCACCGTAACCGCAAAAGACGTCTGCATGATCGTCTCTTTGATGGTGGTACCGGTGACCACGATCTCATCAAGTTCCGACGGGGCGCCGATGGCGGTCGCAGGTGCCGGCGCCGTTTGCGCCAGCGCGTATTGCCCATTCAGTGCGCCTGACGTCAGGAACGCTGCGGTGAGAAAGCTTGCACGAAGCCCTTGATAGTTGCCTGATTTCTTCATTGTAGATCCCCCAACTCGTCTTTCTTGTATTCGCCGCCGATCTCTGCCCACCGGGCCGGAGCGGCATTGATTCTAAGCACGGTTCAAATATTTAGCAATAAAAATGTTTCTATAGGCGAATTTCTCTAAAACCGACTCAGAAGTGCGAGGCAAGCAAGGTCATGTGAGGGCACAGATGGCCTTTGCGGGCTGCGGGAACCGGCGCCAAATTTCGGGTGCGCCGGCGGGGTCGGCCATTGACGCCGATGTCGGCGCGGCCGCCTCGGCCGATCGGCACCCACGTCGGGGGTTGCCCGGGCGCGGCAATCGGCGTAGCGCCGGCGGTCTTAGGGAGGTGAGCTCACGAGGAGGAGATCGTGCGCCGACTCGATCGGACGATTCGCGCCGCCCAGCTCGCGCGAGATCTCCTGCGCTGCCAGCACGACCTGGCCCACGGTTTCTTCAACGGATAAGGAGCGAACCGTCTTCACGTAGGGGATGGTCAGCGCGGCGGCGACACTGCCTGACTGAGCCACGGGGGCCGATAAGTCGATCACACCCTGCACGGCGTGACTTTCCGAGCGCACGAAGCCGGCTTTGCGCGCAGCATGACCGCGTCGTTCGAAACTCACCCACTCACGTCGGCCTACGGTCCCCGAGAGGCGGGCCTTCCACTCGGCACGCACCAGATCGGATTGGAATGCGTACAGAACAAGTCCGGAGGTCGATTCAATGAGCGACCGGCGGTGGCCGATGCGCACCGAAAATCCAAGGTCTCCCGGAGCCTCGACTCGGGCAACGATGACCATCTGGTCGGCAGACGCCACTCCCAAGTGGCACGACTGTCCGGTACGTTCGGCAAGCCGGTGCATCACGGGCAACGCGGCCTCATGCAAATCTCTCGTGGGCGCTCGCGTCATGCCGAGTGCGAATAATTTATTGCTCAGTACGTAGCCTTCGCCGGAGCTCGAAATCTCGAGATATCCATGAAACTCCAACACTTGAATCATTCGAAAGAGTTCGCTGACCGATCGCTTCAAGTGACGGGAAATGACGTTGAGCGACATGGGCTCACGCGCGCCCGCCAGCAGCTCGAGAACGGCCAGGCCTTTCTCCAGCGCCGGAGCACGATATTTTGGGTGTGCGGAGTCAGCCATGCAGCAATGATCCTTCAATCCGCAGCTATTTTGCCAGTAAAATCATGAGTTCGCCGGCTTTGTTCCCTTGCGGGCGACCAGCCCATGGGTGTCGGCATCAGGCTTGGATTGCTGTCCAGGCGGCACCGCTCGGAAAGCGGTAGTGCTCGACGGATTCCGGCCGCATTTGCGCAGAAAATCCGGCCCCGGCGGGGGCCGCGTAGCGGCCGCCGCGGATGCGCACGGGGTCGACGAAGTGCTCGTGCAAATGATCGACGAACTCGATCGCACGGTCCTCCATTGAACCGCTGATCGCGACGAAGTCGGCCATCGCCAGATGCTGTACCAGTTCGCACAGTCCGACCCCGCCGGCGTGCGGAAACACGGGCACCTTGAATTTTGCGGCCATCAATAAAATGGCGAGATTTTCATTGACGCCGCCGACGCGCGCCGCATCGATCTGGATAAGATCGACCGCCTGCGCCTGAAACAGTTGCTTGAAGATCACCCGGTTCTGCGTGTGCTCGCCGGTGGAGATGCGCATCGGCGCGACCCCGCGGCGAATGACGGCGTGACCCAGAACGTCGTCCGGGCTCGTCGGCTCTTCAGCCCAGGCGACGTTGTAGGGCGCGAACTGCTTCAGCCAGTCAATGGATGCTTCGACGTTCCAGCGCTGGTTCGCGTCGACGGCCAGCGCAACCGTTGGACCGATCTCCTCGCGCGCGATCCTGCAGCGGCGCAAGTCGTCTTCGATATTGAGTCCGACTTTGAGCTTTATGGTGCGAAAGCCGTCTTTGACCGCCCGCCTCGCCAGCCGTGCGAGCTTCTCGTCGGAGTATCCGAGCCAACCCGGCGACGTCGTGTACGCCGGATAACCGAGCGAATTCAGCGCCGCAATGCGCTCCGCCTTGCCGGGTGCGGCCGCTCGCAGAATCGCCAGCGCCTCAGCGGGCGTGAGGGCGTCGGTAATGTAGCGAAAGTCGATCAGATCGACGATTTGCTCGGGACTCATGTCGGCAATCAGCCGCCAGACGGGTTTCCCGCTGTGACGCGCGGCCATGTCCCAGGCTGCGTTCACGACGGCGCCGATGGCCATGTGCATGACGCCCTTCTCGGGGCCCAGCCAGCGCAGCTGCGAGTCATTCGTCAGGCTTCGCGCAAAGGCGCCGAGGTCAGCTACTACCTCCGCGACGTGTCGGCCGACGACAAGATGGCGCAAGGCCGCGCAGGCCAAGGCCTGTACGTCGTTGCCCCGCCCGATGGTAAAGACGAAGCCATAGCCGCATAGCCCGCTCGCGTCGTCGGTGCGCAGCACCACGTACGCGGCCGAGTAATCGGGGTCAGCGTTCATGGCATCCGAACCATCCATTTCCCGAGACGTCGGGAAACGGATGTCGTAAGTCTCGAGCGCCGTAATCACGGCCACGCCGGGGTTCGTCAACTGGGGTTACCTCCGAGGTCGAGGCGGTAGAAGTCAATGGCATTCCCGGCGAACACGGCTTCCTCGTGTCCCGGAGCGTGTCGATTCACGAGTGTCAACGCCATGTCCAGCCATTCTCGATACGGTGCGCGCAGCGTCACCACAGGCCAGTCGCTGCCCCACATCACGCGCTCGGCGCCGAAGCATTGAAATATGCATGCGACGAAGGCATCCAACTCGGCGGCACCGGCGCTCGAGGACGCTTGGGTCAGCAATCCGGACAACTTGCAATGGATCGAGGTGCTGCGCGCGAGCTTCTCGATCTGGCGTGCCCAGTGTTCGAAGGCCCCGCCGGCAATATCCGGTTTGCCGGCGTGATCGAGGACTGCCCTGAGCGTCGGATGGCGTCGCAGACGGCGCTCGAGCACCGGCAAATGCCGCGGCGTCACGAGCGCATCGAATGCCAGATCGTGCTCGAGGAGTGCGTGGAACGCCGTGTCGAGCGATGCGTCTTCCAGCCACAGAGGATCATCGATGTCCTGGATCATGGGGCGCAAGCCTTTGAGCTTCCCGCCGCCTTCCCGAACGAGGCTGCGAACGCGATGCTCCACATCATTCGCGGCAAAATCTACCCACCCGACGACGCCGGCAATCGATGCGTGAGCGCGGGCGAGACCGAAGAGGAAACGCGTTTCCGCCTCGGTGGCGGCAGCCTGCACCAACACCGTGGCACCCACCGCGCAGTCAGCCAACTGACCGGATAGATCCTCCGGCGTGAAGTCGCGGTACAGCGTTGCCTCGCCCGCCGTAAGCCAAGCGTAGTCTCCCCGCTGCAGATTCCAGTAGTGCTGATGTGCGTCGACCCGGGTCACGTCGCCGATGCTCCCCGGTCGGCCTCGAGACGATATCGCTGCATCGTTGTCATGTTTCCTCCCTCCCGCCGCGACCAGTCGAGACGCGCGGCCCGAATGCCGCTGCTATTCCAGCCGATTTTCCGGCCACCACGACTTTTTTAGCGACTTCAATTGCTGAGTGCTGGTGGTTTATTACCAGTGCAGTGTGATTCCACTGGTAAAAATGTCAAGCAAATTTTAATGAACTGCCGGGTGGGTCACGGTGGCGGCGTTACGCGGAACCGCGATCGAGCGCGCGATATTCACTACTTTTGCCGCCTGTGCCACGCGTCTCCAGCAGACTTAGGTCGAGGCCACGCGTATTTGGGCACAATAGTTGGTTCTTGTTATTTTCTCTTATGAAATGTATTTTATATGAATTGATGATACTGGAAACAGCGTGCGCCCGTGAGCCATCAGATATGTTTCGTGCTGGACCTTGTCAACGACGCTGCGCTGATTCAAGAGTATTGCCGGATGCATGAGCCGGGTTCAGTGTGGCCCGGAGTGATTGAGCATATTCGTGCCCAAGGCGTTGAAACCATGGAGATCTGGCAGCACACCGATCGTCTATTCATGATCATCAAGGCAGCCGATGACTATCCGCGACGCGGCGCGTCCGACGCCGCTCAGGCTGACAGTGCTCGATGGGAAGCGTACATGGCGACATTTCAGCGCGCACTGCCCGATGCCGCTGCCGGCGAGAAGTGGCTGCCCATGCGCCGCATCTTTGCGCTCGCCGATCACATAGGGTTGTCGAGGTCATGACCACAGTGCTTCCGACTCGCTCCATCGGGAAAACCGCACTCCACGTGACGGAATTGGGCTTTGGCGCCGCGCCGCTCGGCAACCTCTATCGGCCCGTCAGCGACAGCGATGCCAGGGATACGGCGATTGCCGCCATCGAGGCTGGCATCGCCTATTTCGACACCGCGCCGTACTACGGATTTGGACTGAGCGAGCGGCGCGTAGGCGATGCCTTGCGGGGACACGACGGGATCGTTCTATCGAGCAAAGTAGGCCGATTGTTGAAGGCGGATGCGACCCTTCGCGGATCCGCCGAACGTCACGGCTTCTGTTCTCCCCTGCCGTTCGACGCCGAATTTGATTATAGCTTCGAGGGGGTGATGGCCTCTTGGGAGGCCAGCAAGCAGCGGCTTGGCTTGGCCAGCATTGATATTCTCTACGTCCACGACATTGGCAGCTTGACCCACGGCAGCCGCCACGAAGCGACCTTTCGTCAGCTGACCGACGGCGGCGGCTTTCGTGCGCTGGAACAACTGCGGACGAGCGGTGCGATCCAAGCCTTTGGGCTGGGCGTGAACGAGACGGCGATCTGTCTCGAGGCCATGAAGCACACTCAGCTCGACGTCATCCTGCTCGCGGGCCGCTACACCCTGCTCGAGCAGAACGCGCTGGACGCCTTGCTGCCGGCGTGCGCCCGTTCGGGAGTATCAATCGTCGTTGGCGGTCCTTATAACTCCGGTATTCTGGCGACAGGAGCGAGGCACGGTGGGGCGCTGCACTATGATTATGGAATCGCGCCGCCGACCGTCGTCGAGCGCGTCCGTCGCCTCGAGGCGCAATGTGAGCGCCACGGCGTGCCCTTGGCGGCAGCCGCCCTGCAGTTTCCATTGGCCCATCCGCAGGTCGCAAGTGTCATTCCGGGCCTCGGCAGCCCGCGCCTCATTGAACGGACGCTGAAATTACTGAGAACGGCCATTCCCGATGCGCTCTGGCGTGACCTGAAGAACGAGGATCTGTTGCGCGCAGATGCCCCTGTTCCGGCAACTGTGGCCGGCCGCGCCAGCCTCCAGGACACGGACAAGGCGGGACATTGGGCATGACGCACAAACGTCTGGCAGGCAAGACCGCGCTGGTCACCGCCGCGGGACAGGGGATCGGACGCGCCGCCGCGGAACTGTTCGCCTCGGAAGGCGCGACGGTGATGGCGACCGACATCAATGCCGATTCGCTCAGGCACATTATGGGCTGCCGAACCCAGCGCCTCGATGTGAGAGATCCGGCGCAGGTTGCCGCGGCGATCTCGCAAGCCGGGCCCATCGGCGTGCTGTTCAACTGCGCGGGCTACGTTCACTCCGGCACGATCCTCGATTGCGACGAATCAGCGTGGAGCGCTTCCTTGGATATCAACGTGACGTCGATGTACCGGCTGATTGCCGCCGCCCTGCCGGGAATGCTCGCGCAAGGCCATGGATCGATCATCAACATGTCATCCGTTGCCGGATCGATCAAGGGAGTTCCCAACCGTTTCGTCTATGGCGTAACGAAGGCTGCAGTGGTCGGGCTGACGAAGTCCATTGCGGCGGATTTTGTCGCCAAAGGAATCCGATGCAATGCGATATGTCCCGGTACCGTCGACACGCCGTCCCTGCACGAGCGCCTCACGGCGACCGGGGACTATGCCGGTGCCTGGACTGCGTTTACCTCGAGGCAACCGATGGGTCGTTTGGGACAGCCCGCTGAGATTGCTTCGCTGGCGTTATATCTGGCTTCGGACGAATCAGCCTTTGTGACCGGCCAATGTCACATTATCGATGGCGGTTGGTCCAATTGAGGCCACCGCGCCTTGAGCGTCGTATGTCCCATGATCGATGAAATTCTCCTTTTCCATCACAGCCATCTGGATGCCGGCTACACGCATTCGCAACCCATCCTTTGGGAGTTGCAGCAGGAGTACCTGACGCAGGTCGTCACCTGGCTCGAGGACACGGTCAGCGACTTCGAGGCGGGCGCTGCCCCAAAATGGACTTGCGAGGCGACTGAACCCGTGCTGCGTTGGATCGACCGGTCGCCGCAGGATCTGATCGACAGGTTCTTTGCGCTGTGCCGGACCGGTCGTATCGGGCTGACCGCGTTGCGCTGGCATACGACCGCGCTTGCCGACGCGGCGAGTCTGAGGCGCCTGCTCGACGGCAAGCGCCGGCTGGAGGCCGTCAGCGGCCTGCCGATCCAGGTGGCATGCCAGTTCGATGTCACGGGCGTTCCATGGCGGCTCGCCGACGAACTGATCGACCACGGTGTCGATTTCTTCGTCATGGCAACGAATATTCACTTAGGAAGGGCCGCCAAACCGCGGCCTGGTCTCTTCCTCTGGGAAGCGCCGTCAGGGCGGCACTTGCGCGTGCTGAACGGCAATCATTACACGATGTTCGATCAGCTGTTATACGCCTGGGACGACTCCGTCGAGCGCATGAAGGAAGGTTGGACTGAATACGAAGCGTTTCTGCAAAGTCAGGCCTATCCGCACGATTTCATCGTCCTGAGCTCGACCTGTTCACCGGTCATGTGGGACAACGCGCCGCCCAATCCGTTCATGCCGGGCCTGATCGAACGTTGGAACCGCGAGCAGGCCCGTCCATCGATCCGTTACGCCACGCTGGGCGACGTCCGCCGGCGGGCAGCACGGATCGACGATCGCGACTTGCCGGTATTGCGCGGTGACTGGACCGATTTCTGGAACTTCGGCTGCGCCAGCGCGCCGATTGCCACCGGACTGAGCCGCCGCGCAAAGCCACTGATGCAGACGGCGGCGCTCGTGGCGAAGACCGACAACGAACGACGCGCTCTGGTGCGGGCCGCCGATGCCATCGATCTCTATGACGAGCACACCTTTGGCTACTACGATTCGCGCCACTCGCATCCGCAGGCTCAGACGACAGAGTTGTTGAAGCAGGCGCTGGCGCACGAGGGGTATGAATTGGCCAGCTTCGCCTTGATGAGCGCCCTGGATAATCTCGCAGGCAATCCGACCGAGGATCGCGGCGGTGACCGCGTACTGATCGTCAATGCGTCGGACGCGGCGGTCGATGTCGCGCTACCCGCGCGCGACGGAGCCTTCGCCATTCCGTTCCCTGCCGCTGAAAGGACCTATCGGGCCAGCCGCCTCTCTTACGACAACCGGCCCTGGGTTGCCTACGATCCGGTCATGACTTCGCAAAAGGCCATCGCCAGCCTCTCGCCTTCGTCGTGGGTCGTGCGGTCGGCCAAGGGACTCCAGGCTGGAAACGCCAATTCCGACCGGATTGTGCATACCTCGTCAGACAGCGTGTCGCATATTCGCACGCAGAATTTCGTCACGTTGTCCGCAGTGGTGTCGGATGAGGCCACGGTGGACAATCGCTACTACAAGTTGACATACCAGCCGACAACCGGGAGGGTAATTTCGCTTTTTGATAAGACGACGAAACGCGAGTTGCTGGCTTCCGAAGGCCTTGGCTTTTTCACCTTTGTCCGCGAACGGCCCGACGCCTTGGTCGATGGTGAGCGCTCGGCCTTCTACAAGCGCGACTTGGCACGTGAAAAATACGACCGGCCCTGCTGGGCGCCCTGGCAGCCGGTTCACGAGCGTGCGACGAAGGTGCTCCGTTGCGCCGTCGAAGTCGATGACGGCAGTTTCCGTCTCGTCCGAGAATTGCAGGCGCCGGGTGCACTGTACTTGAGGGAGACCTTGCGTCTCGATGCAGACGACCCTCTGATCCGTCTGCGCGCCGAGATCGAACTACTGCCCGATCCCGCGCCGCAAAGCGTTTATTTCGGTTTTTCGATCGCGCTCGATGCGGGATGGGAAGCCGCCTTCGATTCTGCGGGCATCTCGATCAGGCTGGACGAAGACCAGCTCCCGGGTTCCTGCCGCAACTGGGTGACTGCCGAAAACTACGCGGCCATGTGGGATAGTCTGGGTGGCGTTGCTCTGTTTGTGGATGAAGCGCCGATGGTTCAGATCGGCGGCTTCAATTTCCGGGCACCGATGGATCACGTGGAGCGTGGGAAGAACCCGACGCTGCTGGCGTGGCCCGTATCAAATTACTGGGACACGAACTTTCCACGCATCCAGCCCGGCCGCATGGTCTTCAATTACGGATTGACCGGCATCATCGCGCCCGATCTGGCGGAGATCGCACGCCGGGCTCGTGCCTTCCGCATGCCGGGACTGTTCTGGCCGGTGACCGCCCACGGGCGCGAAGCCGGGCATGGTTTCATCGAACCATCGAATCGTCAGTCGTGACAGCCATCACGAGCGCGTCTGACGACACGGAACTGTCTTGCATCACGTCTCGGGCGATAGCCATTGATGTTGGCGGCTCGCATATGCGGTGCGGACTGGTTGGCCACCAAGGCATCTTGAGCGTGTTTGACCATCCCATTTCTCCGAAGTCACGGCTGGCGCCGCTGTTGCAGGTACTCGACCATCATGTCGCGGGTTTTGCACGGAATGGAGACTGTCGCGCCATCACCCTCTCGTTTCCCGGCATCGTGACGCGCCACGGCAAGGTGCTATCCACGCCGCGCGGCAAGTTCGAGGACGCGCCGGACATCGATCTCGCCGGATGGGCGAAGGAGCGGTTCGGTCTGCGCCTGGTCATGGAGAACGACGCCCGCATGGCACTGCTGGGCGAGCACGCGGCCGGGGCGGCGCAGAATTGCATGGACGTGGTGATCGTGATGCTGGGTACTGGTGTGGGGAGTGCCGTCATGATCCACGGCGCCCTGTTACGCGGTGCACATTTTCAGGCGGGGTGCCTCGGGGGCCATATTCCCGCCCGCTTCGACGGGCGTCTATGTATCTGCGGTGCGATCGGCTGCGTCGAGGCGGAGGCTTCGACTTGGGCGTTGGATGCCATCGCACGAGAACTCCATACCGACGGCGAAGACAACCTCCCGCTGCCGTCGCCACTTGATTTCGCGACAGTGTTCCGGTGCAGCGCCGCCGGCGACTCCTTCATGACCGAGGTACGCGATCATTGCCTCAACGTGTGGAGCGCGGGCATCGTGGGTCTGATTCACGCTTATGATCCCAGTGTCGTCGTTCTCGGCGGCGGGGTAATGGCCTCCGCCGACCAAATCATTCCCGCCGTCAGCTCTTATATCGAACGTCATGCCTTCACCTGGTGGGGCAAACCCGAACTCCGCACGGCGAAACTGGGCCCCGACGCGGCGCTCATCGGCGCATGGCCCTTGCTGCAGGAATGTCTGTGAGCCGTCCAAACTACGACCTCAATCCGATCACGCCCGTCGCGGGCGATGCCTTGCGAGGCTGGGAGGCGATCTGCGCCGCCTTGCCAGGGCGCGCCACTGGCCGAATTGTCGCGGAACTCTATCCCGGCACTGACAAAGCGGAGGTCATCGAAGCACTGACCGCGGGTCTTAGGCCCGACCGAATCATCGATGTCGAGACATTCTTCCGCTCGCCCGAGGCACTCGACGCCATGCTCGGCCCATATCTGGGGGACGATCCGGTTTTCGGCAAACTGAACCGGGTGGAAATTGCCGACTTTCTCGACCCGCATCGGTTCGTCATCGCGCAAGCGCAGGCCGCGTTGCCGGGCCTCTGTCTAGTCGTTGGGGCGGGTGCGTCCATTGTTTGTCCGGACGCTGACCAAGTCATTTATGTCAACATGGCTCGCTGGCCACTGCAACTGCGCTTCCGTCAAGGAAGGGCCTTCAATCTGGGCACGCAGGCGCGACGCGACAAGCCGGCCGCCCTTTACAAACGCGCCTTCTTCGTCGATTGGCGATCTGCCGACCGGCTGAAGACGCAGCTGATGCCGCGCATTGACTGGGTGATCGATGCCAACGAAGCCATGCAGCCTCGCATGGTGTCAGGCGTCGACTATCGCGCGGCACTCAACACCATTGTCCGACGACCATTTCGCGTGAGGCCGTTCTTCGATCCCGGCCCATGGGGCGGGCAATGGATGCGCCAAACGTTCGGCTTACCGGAAGGTCCCGCCAATTACGCATGGTGTTTCGACTGCGTACCAGAGGAAAACAGCTTGCTCTTGGGCTTCGGCGACCAAGTGTTCGAAGCCCCGGCTATTGACGCTGTCCTCATCGAGCCCGAACACTTGCTGGGACAGGATATCGTCTCACGCTTCGGGGCGGAATTCCCGATCCGGTTCGATCTGCTCGACACGATGGGCGGCGGCAATCTCTCGTTACAAGTGCACCCGCGCACCGCCTATATGCGCGATAAATTTGGCGTCACTTATACTCAGGACGAAAGCTACTATGTACTGGCGGCCGCTGCCGATGCCGCGGTATATCTCGGCTTGAAATCCGGTGTCGACAGAGAAGCCATGGCCACCGAACTTTGGACCGCTCAACTCTCCGGAGGCGCGCCGTTCCCAGCTGAAACCTATATCAACCAATGGCCGGTCCGGACTCACGATCATCTCCTGATTCCAGGCGGCACCATACACTGTTCGGGCGCGGGCATCGTCGTGCTGGAGATCAGCGCCACGCCCTACATCTACACCTTCAAGCTCTGGGACTGGGGTCGTTTGGGGCTCGACGGCAAGCCGCGGCCCATCCATATCGATCACGGCCTCGCCAACATCGCCTGGGAGCGCGACACCGAATGGACGAGGCGCGAACTGGTCAACGCCGTGGCTCCCGTTGCCGACGGCAAAGGCTGGCGCGAGGAGCGTACGGGCCTGCATGCGCTGCAGTTCATCGAAACCCGCCGCCACTGGTTCGACGCAGCCGTCGCTCATGACACGGGCAGTACCGTCAACGTACTCAACCTGGTCAGCGGGGAGGCCTGCCTAATCGAAAGCCCTGATGATAAATACCCGCCTTTCGTCGTGCACTATGCCGAAACGTTCATCGTGCCGGCTGCCGTCGGAGCCTACACGGTCTCGCCCTTGGGCCGGGGGCCGCACGTGACTCTCAAGGCTTTTGTCCGCAAACAAGGCGTACAGTGAGTCCTGAACATCAGGGTAGGCAAGGAGCCTAAATTATTTCGCGCTGCGCCCTGCCGTTTCGACTCGACCAGAGCCGCGGAATCAGCATCGGTGTCCGTGCTCGGTAGTCGACATACACATTCCCGAATGCCGATACCAGATCTCGCTCCTCGAGGCGAATGGCAATCAAGATGTACGCCGTGGTGACCAGCGCGAAGATCAGGTGCGCCACCGTCATGGTTGGTGCCGCCCAGAAAATCGTCAGCCAGCCGATGTAGAGAGGATGGCGCACCAACTTATAAAGGCTGGGCGTGCGGAATACGGGCGCGCGATAGGCCTTGTCGGAGAGACGCCGCCACACCTGCTTCAATCCGAACAGATCAAAGTGATCGATAAGGAAGGTTGTGTATAGGAGAAGCAGCCATCCGAAGAGATACAGCCCTAGAACCAAGTTGCGGGCGATACCTTCCGGAACGCTCCAGACGACTCCTCCGATCGGCTCCCAGAGTACGTACAGCGCCGCCAGAGCAAGCGAACTCAGCAGCACGTAGGTGCTGCGTTCGGCGGCTTCCGGCACGATGCGCTTCCACCAAGCCTTGAACCCCGGCCGCGCCATGCCGCTGTGCTGAATGGCAAATGCGGCCAGCAGGCTCAAGTCCACCGTCAGTGCGTGACCTAGGGCCGATACCGGGACGCTGTCCAAGCTCGTCGGCGTCAGAAAGCCGCCGATGAAGCCAATGCCATAGAGAAACACGGCGAAAAAGACCACGTAGCTTAAGACCCCGTAAGCAAAAATTCCGATGCGAGACATCTGTGACCCCTTTTTTGAGCGAGCTGAAGATGTCGTATGGTGCCGAGGACGGCCGTTCGGCGCATGGGGCGGGATCCCTATCTTTTGTGTTTGGTATCCCTATTTTTCAGAACTGCCCAGAAGTCCGCGATTGCGGGCGGCCGCAGCGGCTTCCTGCCTGGTCGGGGCATCAAGGCGAGCCATGATCGCCGAGACGTGATGCTCCGCGGTCTTGGTGGAAATGCACAATCGAGAGGCGATTTCGGTGTTGCTCAAGCCTTCGTCGACCAGACCAAGAACTTGAACCTGCCGACGAGTCAGTCCCGCCGAATTAGCGCGGGTCACCCCAATGGGACCGCGCGGAACTGCGCGCACCCCGCTGGCGCGCATCTGCCGCCGCAAGCGCGCCGCCGCCGGCGCAGCACCCAATCGATCGAAAATCTCCAGCGCCTGGCGCTGAGCGGCATCGTCTCCGCCGCTCAACGCCATCGCTTCCTCGTACGGACGACCAAGCGCCCGCCACCCTGCAGCTGCCTCATGCCACCGGCCCTCGCAATGCTCGCGAAATGGAGTTGGAAATCTGGCCGTTCCTGCGACCGATTCACCCAACATATAGAGCCATAGCGCTGAATCCTCGGCGGCCCATCGCGAGTGTCGCTCTTCGGCGAGCGTGTACACCTCGCGAAGGAGCGACCTCGCCTCGTCAATCGCCGGTGTAGGCACAGACGACTCCAACCACGCGCTCTCGGCTACGATGATCGCGATGTACACACTGCGCTGCAGCTCGGCCATGGTGGTTGAGAGTCGGCGGGCCGCCTCGAGAGGGGTCTCGGCATCTTGATCGCCGCGCCGCATGCGCAGCCGCGCAAGCGTGATCAGCGCGGGAAAGCGGTACACGTCGGCCGCGTATGTCCGGCTACAAATCTCCAGGGCTTCTTCCTCCGCACTCACCCAATCCCCCTGGTCGAGTCGAACCATGGAGCGCCAGCCGCGCAGATACCCCTCCCAATGAGTCAGCTCCAGTGCCGACGCGTACGAAACACCGCGATCGATGTAATCCAGTGCGGACCGATAGTCGCGACGCCAATAGTAAGTGCACGTCAGGTTGCACGACGCGCGCTCCACATGATCGTGGTACTTTCCTGCGACGGCCAGTGCGAAGCTTTGCTCCAACTCGACACACTTTCCTGAACCGTCGTCTGCTTTGGCCGAGCCGATGTTGCCCAGGGCGTGGATGATGATTTCCTTTTGCCCCAACCGTGTCGCCAGCTCGAGCGCGCGCTCGCCCCAGGTGATTGCAGTGTCCATGCGGGAGGCGAGCATGTCGAGCTGCGATTGATGCGAATAAGCCCAGGCGAGTTCGGGTCCGGGCGGCGCTGTTTGCAGTTCCGCGATCGCCTCTTCGACGAATCGTTCGGCCTCGGCGCGGCGGCCGCGCATCCACGCGAATCGCGTCAAGCGAGTGAGGTCCCGTCCCAACCCAAGCGTGTCGTTTGCGCGCCGCCTGAGCTCAGCGGCCTCCGTCATTGAAATCACGGCGATGTCGGCCTGACCCATAAGGCAGGCCTGTTCGGCGTAATGCTCCAAGACTTCTACGACAAGGACAGGGTCGAGGGCGTCGCGATGGCGAAGCACTGCCGCAAAGTGGGCGGCGGCTTCGCGAGGTGCGCCGGCACGAGCAGCTTCCTCGCCAGCGCGCTGTGCGAACTTCAGCAACGCCGCCACATCTGCCGCTCGCTCCGCGTGGTGCGCAATCTCACTCGCGCGCGCATCGGATCGCCGCTTCAACACATCGACCACTTTCTGGTGCAAGGCCCGCCGCCGCGCCGGCGCAATCGACGCTTCGATCGCACGGCGGGCGAGTTCATGACGGAATTGCAGTATCCCTCCTTCGATGGAAAGCATGCCCTTCTCCACGCACGCGTCCAGACCGGCGTCGATCGCCCCTTTTATCAAGTCGGCGACGAGTGCGGTTTCCGCATGGCGGGGGAATATGGATACCGCATCGAGCACGACCCGAGCCGAGTCCGGCAGACGCGACGCCCGTGCAAGCGTCGAATCGCGTACCGCATCGGTGGGAACATCGCCGTCCACCGCCAGCGCCTCGGTCACCAAAAACGGATTGCCTTCGGTCAAAGCGAACAGCTCCTCGCCGCGCCGCCCGCGCTTCGCAGCAAGACTGGTGACAGCCGCCAGCGACAGGGGCGGCAGGGCCATGCGCTCCACGTTTCCAGCCGGCGCTTCGCCCAGGAGGTTGCGCACGGGCGAGCGCGCGTCCACTTCCTCATCGCGATACGTGATCAAGAGCAGCGCACGTACTCGGGCTATCCGCCGACCGAGAAAGCGGATTAGATCCAACGTTGCCGTGTCGGCCCAGTGAACGTCCTCGATGACGAGCAAGGATGGCTTGGCACCATTGGATAGGAGGCGCAACAGAGACTCGAACGAGCGGATGTGATCCGCGCCGAGATCGAAAGATTCGCCGCTGGCGCGAGCGATGTCCCGCAGCGGCAGCAATACTTCGGGCGTAGACAGGTTTTCGCAGGCACCCCAATACAACCGCGCAACCTGAGCATGATCGGCGACAAATCGCTCTATCAGCGCCGTTTTACCGGCGCCTGCCTCAGCCGCGATCGCGACAATCCGCCCCCTGCCTTCGCGCGCGCGTGCGAATGCATCCCCCAGCCGTCGAAGTTGCTCATCGCGCTCGAGAAGGTCGATAGCGGCATCCCTCATTTGTCGCAAATCGGTCAATCTCTATTGTGTACCGTCAAGGTCGACGGATGCACCTGCCCTGCCCTCCCACCACCACACCCGGCTTTTGCGGCAGAGCTACCTCACCGCCGGTCGCTCAATAACACACATTAGTGTTAAATTTAACATTGATTAGTGTTTAAACCCACAGCAAGTCATGCCATGAGTACCGCCGCGGCGATTACCTCTTCGCTGGCAGTGCCCGTGGTTCGATGCTCGATCTCTTTACCGCGGAGCGCAGTCATTTCTACCAATCTGCAACGCTTCTCGATGTGGGGCCGATCCCACAAGCGGACATGGCGAAATTCTTCAAGGAGCAATTCGCGTGCGGTAAACGGGAACTGTCCGCGGACACCCTGCAGGCGATTTTTGCCTTGGCTGGAGAGTCGCCGAATGACCAGCAACAACTCGCCTACCATCTGTCGTATCTGTCAAATACCTTGAAATAAGGCGGCCAAGTCGGTCGCCACACCGGCGCCCAGCATTTTGCACAACGACTGCACCTGAAGGATGGAACGAGTGCGCACCCATGCCTGTGAACGTGCGTTCTGGGCTCACGACGTCCAAGACCCGGCGATCTAAGCTCATGCGCAACGTTGAACCAAAACCAGCAGGGATAGGAGTCAGTATGCAATACGGCGACGAGCGAGTGTCGGCTTTCCAACCATGCGGAGGCTGACTAAATGAGTACCAATGTACTTTGGCCACAAAAGACGCGCGACCTTCACAACCATCACTTCGATTCCACGGTCTGGGACGACTTCGCGTTCCGTCATGGGGACATCGTCGTGGCAACCTACGCCAAAACCGGTACGACGTGGACCCAACAGATTGTCGGGCAGCTGCTGCACGACGCTGCGGAGGGCATCGACATATCTAAGTTATGTCCGTGGATCGATCTTCGAGTTCCTCCCAAGGAAGAGAAACTGGCGATGGTCGAAGCGCAGACTCACCGGCGCTGCCTGAAGACCCACCTACCGGTAGATGCACTGGTCTATTCACCAAAGGCAAAGTATCTCTACGTTGGCCGCGATGGCCGCGACGTCCTTTGGAGCTTGTATAACCACCATGCAAGTGGCAACGACGCGTTTTGTCAAATGATTAATGATTCGCCGGGACGAGTCGGGCCTCCGCTCGATCGGCCGCCGGAGTCGATTCGTGACTATTTTCTGGCATGGCTTGATCGAGACGGCCATCCGTTTTGGCCGTGGTGGTCACACGTTCGGAGCTGGTGGCGAATCCGGAATCTTCCCAATCTGCTGCTCGTGCATTACGCAAATCTGAAGGCCGACATGCCCGGTGAGATCCGCCGGATAGCGGCCTTCCTCGAGACGCCGATCGACGAAACGCGATGGCCCACCGTCCTCGAGCATTGTAGCTTCGAGTATATGAAGGCTCACGCTGCAAGGGACTTTTCCGTAGCTGAGGGTGTCTTCGGCGGGGGCGCCAAGTCATTTTTCAACAAAGGTACGAATGGCCGCTGGCGCGACGTTCTCACGGCAGACGATAGCGCCCGATATGAAGAGATAGCGCGCAAGGAACTCGATGCGGAATGTGCGAACTGGCTCGCGACCGGAAGTAGACGCGCCCTATAGGAATCTACCCAGCACGACCGGCGGCGGTCGCCACGCGTTACGCCTCGCGACTCACCGTCGGGCCGTGCGCTTGAGCAACCAGTCGAGAGAGACGGTGCCCGCGCCCGCGACTGCCAGCCACAGGAAGAGCGCAAGATATTCGGTCTCGTCAAACCCCAGCAACGTTTCGAGCGAGTCGACCTGATCCCATTTTGCCGATTTGATGGCGACCATCATCGTAACCCCTAAGGCGCCCGCGGAAATGCGAGTCATCAGACCGAGCAGCAGCAATATCCCGCCAAAAAATTCCACTCCGGAAACGAACGGCGTGAGGATGTAGGGAAACGGGATGCCCCAGGACACGAAGTTCTCGGTGATCGCGGGCAGACTATTGAGTTTCCCCCAGCCACTCCACAAGAACACCCAGCCGACGACGAGGCGTGCAAAGAGTGGGGCCAGCCATTCAATATGACGTGCAACACGCTCTGGCCGATCGATCACCCAATTGACCAGTATTTTCATTTAAGAGCGATCAATCGCATTCGTGATAGCCGCCGCGAGGTTTGATTGTGTCCCGTCATTGTCGTCGACTCCTAATAATGGCCCCGCTGCTTTTGGGGTGCCTACGGTCAATTGAGAACCAGTCACCGATAAGACCGGGTTCTCCGCGACATTATTTCAAGCGTGGTTTTCAGCATGTTTAGGGAACATCGACGGAGCTCATCGGCCGCCACACGCCGAGGGGCGTGCGCACGACGATGGGGTCAGTGTTCACGACGAATCGTTGCAATAAGATGCGTATGATCCACGCCCAGCGCGTCGAAGGCCAATGCGCGGCTCTCCAGTACAAGAGCAAACCCCTGGCGAACTTCGGCATTGACCAATCGTAGCAATGCAGTGTCGGCGCCCATGAGACGCGCGAGGTTACGGCTCACTCGCACGTGTCGTGCCTCGTCAGCGCGAATGCGCGGCAGCAGATCTCGCAGCGACTCCCGCCCGTGGACTACTGGCACTTCAGGCAGCCGTGTAATAACGGGCGGAAAGGCCCGGTCTACAAAGGAGACTCGACAACCTGGCGGAGAATGTTCCATGAAATCCCTTGTATATGCGGCGATTGCAATCTTGCTGACGGCGCATACCACTCTGTCGGTATCGGCCGAGATGCCCTACGAGCCCGAGCACTACGAAGCGATGCGCAATACCGGCAAGCCGTTCGCTGTGGTATTTCATGCCAATTGGTGCCCGATCTGCCGTGCGCAAGCGCCCGTACTCAAGGAATTGACCCAATCGCCCGAATTCATGGGCATCACTGTGTTTGTGGCAAATTTCGACACGGAGAAAGTGTTAGAACGATTCCTCGGAATCACCGAGCAAAGCACGATCGTGGTCTTCAAAGACGGGAAGGAGAGTGCACGTTCAACGGGGGATACGCAGCGGGCACCGCTAGCCGAGCTTCTTCGGCACGCGATTCCCTGACCCCGGCACTGCGACGGGCAGTCTCATAATCCTATGCAGAGGGATAGTCGCCTCGACGATCTCGTAGCTGACTTGAAGCCTGTGTGTCCACGCAGTGCGAAGTCGGATTCCCACCCCGCACTCATACACTGGAGTTGCGGGCTGAACATCGCCGCAATGTCGCAACTACCAAATAAGGAGTCTCCATGAGCCGCACGGCCGTTACGGAAAAGATCATGCTCACCAAAGTTGCCAAAAGCATCAAGTGGTCTGAGGTTGCCGCCAAGGTCGGCTTGAGCAAGGAATGGACGACCGCTGCCTGTCTGGGTCAGATGACGCTGACGCCAGCGCAAGCTGGCGTCGTCGGTCAGATCTTCGGCTTGAGTGATGCGGAGCAAAAGTGGCTGACTATCGTGCCATACAAGGGCTCGTTGCCCACTACCGTGCCGACTGACCCGCTGATCTACCGCTTCTATGAGCTTGTCAACGTCTATGGCACGACGTTCAAGGAGCTGATACACGAAGAGTTCGGCGACGGCATCATGAGCGCGATCGATTTCAAGATGGACGTGCAGCGTGAACCGAACCCGGCCGGCGACCGCGTGAGCATCACGATGAGCGGCAAGTTCTTGCCGTACAAGACGTACTAACAAGGACGGCGGCAACGTTCCGCGGTGTAACCGAGGCCGCGGAAGTTTCGAACTAACCACTATATCCAGGATCACAATCCAGCCTGAATCCAGGAGATGTTTCGATGGTTATCCAAAAGTCACACGTGACACTGGTGTCCGCCGCCGCCCTGTTTGCATTCTCCAAATGTCGGCTCTTGCCTCGGTGATTCTTGGCAACGACGCGTGTTCGGGTCGGCGGCCCGACACACAGCACGACCACAGCGCGATATTGACTGCAAAAACGCAATACCGGGAGGCCTACAACAGCTCCGACGTTGACGGTCTGCTCAGCATCTTCGCCAGCGAATTCACCGACTGCTCGGACGGCGAGCCGAGTTTCTATGGCGCCGAGGCAGTGCGCGCTCTTCGGCTCAGAACTGAGGAGCTCTTTCGGCGCTTTCGAGTCGAGATGGTCGTGATCGTGATCGATGTCGTAATCAAGGCTGATTTCGCCCATGACTGGGGCTGGCACAAGATCCGGCTCATCGACAAGCACACGGGTACGGTGACGAATACCAAATATCGCTATTTCGAAACCTGGAACAAAGAAAGCGGTGCCTGGAAGGTCGATTACATCATGACCAACAGGGAGATGCCGCCACGTATGCTTCCAGAAGAGAGCGACGGTTCCACCGCCGCTGTAACGAGCTGCGCATGAATCAATCCTTAGCTCCCGAGCTTCTGCGCCAGGTGCGCCTTCAGGCGGTCACCGAATCCTGCAGGCATATCAAACACGCGGCCATCGCCGACCAGGCGGACGACATTCCGAGTCCCATCCAGGACGGCGGTGCAGTGCTCGCATCCCTTGAAGTGCTCTTCCATTCGCTCGCAGAGCTCCGGATCCACGGCATTGTCGATGTAATTCGACACTTCCCGCCAGACCTCTCGGCAACTGATCTCTATGACAGCCATGTTACCAGGGCCTCACTTTCTTCCAGCTCCCATCGCAGACGCTCCATGCTCCGTCGATTCCGGGCGCGAGTGCATCGCGCAGCTTCAATCTTGCCCGAAGCAGCCGGGTCTTGACCAGAGCCGGGCTGATTTCGAGAACCTCCGCCGTCTCCGCAATGCTCAGATTCTCGACATCGCGCATCATGAACACCTCGCGATGGGCAGGATGCAACGACGCAATCGCATTCCGCAGGGCCCGGCGCAGCTCGGTCCTTTGCAAGGTTTCCGCCGGAGTCTCGCGCCAATCGGCGAGATCCTTTGGGCAATAGTCGCCTTCTTCTTCCTCCGGGTCCGTCTCATCGGTGGACTCGTACAGCGCCTTGCGGTCCTTGCGCCGCTTGGTGCGCGCCTCGTTGACGGCTATCTGAATGAGCCAGGTGCTGAACTTGGCTTCTCTGCGAAAGGAACTCAAGTTGGCAAATGCCTTCAGAAACGCCTCCTGCGCCACTTCTTCAGCATCGGCTTCATTCTGCAGGACTGAAAAGGCCGCAACATAGACGGAACGTTTGTAGGGGCTTATCAACTCATAGAAGAGTCGCGTCTCACCCGTACAGACACGCTCGATCAGGGCGAGTTCCTGCTCCAGCGTACGTACCATCCGGATTTGAGCCAACGGCTTCGGCGTTGCCGACAACCCTTCGTCGTCCATCCAGGAGAGCCCTCCCTCGTCTCGCTCCACATGATCCAGGTTCACGATCGTCCTATTCTGCTGGCCCGGATCCGTGGTTCACCAAGCGAAAATCCCTGCGTGTGAGACTACGCAGATCCGAAATAGTTACAGACTGTAGACAAGCACCGCGCCTCAGCATCCGGCAGGAAATCGAGGTAGGTCCTGATAGGTCCTGCCGATTACCAACGTGAAGTCCTTGCGGTTGCGTCAGTGCGTTGATCAAGGGCGGGCCCGGAACCGGGCCCGCCCTTGTGCTGCGCACCTTATGACGAGTAAGGGAGGGCTACGGCTTGCCCTGTCCCGACAGGAGGTTGAGAGTGACCGACACCGGACGGCCCTCTCCTCCGCGACTCTCTCCCGCGCCATCCTCTCCTCGCCGTGCGAAGATCAACGCCTGGGAGATGCTGTTGCCGGCCTCGAGGACACCATTGGGCAGGAACACCCGGATGTAAGACTCGCCCGAGCTGGTGACCCCACTGGCATTCTCCAGGCGGAACCCTCTGGGGAGACCCTCGACGATGATCAGGAGATTCGTGTCGATGACGGTCGACGCGTTGATGTTGGTGATCTTGTAGACGTCCTGTTGTCGGTTGCCTGCTCTGGTAGAACTGGTCAGCTCGGTTCTCGCTTGCGAGGTCACGTTCAGGAACTCGAGACCTGCATCACGCCGTGAAAGAGGATCATTGTTTGATACCGGGCGTCCGCTCGGCATGAACCCATCTTTGGCACCCAGGGCCGCGAGGTCCGGCCGGTAGACCGAGTAGGTCAGGTCTCGCGCGTTCGGCTGCATCGTTATTGTCGTTGAGTTGGGATCGAACTTGACGAACGCGGCATCGTAAAGACCGTTCTCAAGGAAGTCGGTGATATCCTCCACCTGCTCCTCATTGAGCCCCAAACCGCGAGGGGAACCGGGTCCGCGCGGGTTGGTAAAGCGAGGCGTCAGCGTACTCGCGGCGCCGGTGACCGAGTTCTGTGGCACCCCGGCGTTGAAGTATTCAACCACATCTCTCACAGTTGTGAAGCCGCCGCTATGGAAGAAGAACCGGCTGCCCCTGAGCTGCCGCATCGTCGTGGTGCGGAACATGAAAGCGTCGTTTGCACGGCCCGTAATCTCCTGCCGTCCATTATCGATGAAGCCGGAATCCTTTCTCGCCAACCTGTTCAAGGCCTGGACCGGGTGGTCCGACAGCCCGATGTTGAAGAAGTTTTCTTCCACGAACTGACCGGTCCCGGTCACGTCAGGGTCGTTCGGCTGCTTGTTGAGCATGGGGCCGCTGTGGCAGGAGAAGCAACCTGCGCCGCCACTCGTCGCAGCCGTGAAGAAGAGCTTCGCTCCACGCCGTTGGCCTTCAGTGAGGGCGCCGTTATCGCCGGCCAGGAACTTGTCAAAGGGCGTGTTCCGGGTGACCAGGGTTCGCATGAAGCTCGCCCTCGCCCGCAAGACGGTGTTGTCGCTGATGAGCAGGTTCATGTTGTTCGCAGCATCGGCCTGGGCGGCCTCCGCAGGAAACGCGTCCCGGAACAGCTTCACGAAGGCCGGGACCTTCTGAATTTCGGCGGACTCAAAATCCTGCATCCGGTGAGCGTCGAGCAGTAATTGCGCCACGCTTTCCTGCGCTGGAAAATTGAACGGGTTGAGGGCGCCGGGCAATGCGTCTATCTCGCCGGCGAATCCCCCCAACAATTGGCGGTTGTTGAAGGCGACTCCGACCATATTGGGTGTGTTTCGCCCTACGCTGTCCAGGGCGTCGAGTCGGCCGGTTGCCAGGAGGCTAATAGGGGCCGGCAGCTTTTCACCCCGGGCTGGATCGTCCACCTCAACTACACCCGGTGGGGGGGGCACTAGGTAGACGTCCGTCAGAGTAGGGAGCGAGTCCACCAGAGCGTCACCAGGGAAGAGAGGGTTGTCCCGCAGGCGCGGAAGGATGTCGGTCCGGGCCCGCCGGCGTGGAATGAAGTTCCCCGCGGCGTCCGTGTAGGCCCGCCCCTCGCCGCCCACGTTCATGTTGATGAGCGTGCCGGATTTCCCCGCCACCTCACCCAGGTGACAGCTACCGCAGGACCCAGTCTGCTTGGTGGCGAGGACGCCGCCGAACGACGGGATAATGCGGGCGGTTGTAACGGGATCGAAGAAGGTCAATTTCCCAAGATAGCGCTTGGCTTCGGTGGTCTCGAAGGCCGGGTCGGACGTCAGAGTTCCGTCGGGGAGCCGCGGCTGGGGTAGGTGGGCATCGTCCGGCACCACCAATTTTTGAATTCCGCCGACCTGCCCGTCGATGAACTGGCGCAACTGGGAGGGGCTGTCGCCCTGAGCAGAGGCGACTCCGCCGCACAAGAGGGAAATGGCCAAGGCGCCGGCCATGTGCCCCATGAACCAACCGAGACCGACTGGCTTCGACGCCGTAGTGTCTCCGCATGGACTCCCGGGTTCTGAAAACTGCACTTCCGATGTGTTCTTCATGATTCGCGTACCTCACAAGGTTCGGTTTTGACAATGTGGTCCCTGCTGAGGACGCACCAGATGGGGCTGGATCATCCGCACCACTGTCCGAATGTTGAGAATTTGAACGTATACCTCCGTGTTTTGAAGGTATTGGCGTGAGACGCGCGAGGCGCGGAAAAGTTACAAAGATTCGGCTCATTCGCGGCAGCGAATTCTGGTCATCACTTCACGATGCATCAACAGGTCACGGGAACGGGCAGTCGATTTCATTCCTTCATGAGGTAGGGTTTATTGCTCGTAGGTAGAGAGGGCGATCGGGCTAAAGCCGCTCGCCCTCTCACTGGTGTCGATCCGGCTAAGTCAAAGCTGTTACTTGGCCTTGGCCTTTGCAGCATCGCACTCTTTCTGGGTGAGTTCCAAGAAGCCCTGGCCCTTGCAAGAGTTCATGCCTTTGCATTCGTTTGTCGCGGATTTGCAAGCCGACTGGCCTTTGCAGGAATTGACGCCCTTACATTCAATCTTGGCTTCCTCCGCGCTCGCCGTGCTGATCGTGAGCGTGCTGAACAGCAACGCAGCGGCGGTTGCAATCGCGGCGCCAGTAGTTTTGGTAGCATTCAACATGAAAACTCTCCTAAGTTGTTTCGATCGAGGATCAAAGGATTTCATTGATGGGTCCAGACGATCACGAATGATCATCTGACAACATGGACCGGACATGCGGTCTAGTTATTTCGCTAATGCGCAGGAGCCGAACGCAAGCGTCGTGAGCGCGGGGCCCCTGTGTGATTACCGACGGGGCACACGAACCAAACCCGAAATATATCTTTCGTGCATCTGGTCCCCCAGACGGGAACGCACTGCCTCATGTCTACTACGTACAGAATCACTGGTGCGATTGCGGGTCTGCTGTCCACCGTTTTAGTGAGCGATTGTCCGGCCGAAGTGGTTGCGTCCAAGAGCACGCTTCGAGTGCCCTGGATTCATTTCCGACCGAGGCAACTCGCGTCGCCAGTCTCCTGATACGTTTGCTGCTTCGTTGAGGGGGCTTTCCGAGCGGCGTTCTTTGGAGCTGAAGATCATGCCGGAGCGGCTATGTGGCGAAACATGTATCGTCGCGCTGCGTCATCTAACTCGGCTTTGAACCTGAACTTGTCCTTGAGCGCCGTGGCACGCACTGCCGCCGGGCGGGCACTCACATTGTCGAACAACCGTTTGAGGTGCGGGAGGGTAGCCCATGCGTCGTCGCCGAGAATAAGCGGCACCACTCGCGCCCAACCCCACACGGCCATATCGATGATCGAGTATGCCTCGCCGAGCATGTACGGTTGCTTCGCGAGTTGGTCGTTAAGAATACCGAAATGGCGGCGTGCCTCAAAGAGATAGCGATCGACGGCGTAGTCGAGTCCCTTCGGCGCGAAGTGCGTGAAATGCACCGCCTGTCCCGAATATGGCCCGACACCGGTCGCGACGAACATCAACCACGAAAGCAACTCGCCACGAGCGTCTGCGTTCTCCGGTAGAAATTTTCCTGTCTTCTCCGCCAGATACAACAGGATCGCGTTGCTATCGAAGACCCGTATCTCACCGTCCGTGATCGCTGGCGTCTTCGAATTGGGATTGATCGCCAAGAATGCCGGCGAGAATTGCTCGCCCTTTCGGGTGTCAACAGGCACAACCTCGTAAGGCAGACCGGACTCTTCGAGAAAGAGTGCGACTTTGGCAGGGTTGGGTGATGGGTGATAATAAAACTTGATCATCGTCAGTCTCTCCTTGCATCGAAGCGAACAGTTTGGGCGGTTTGACGGAACAGCAGTTTGCTGCCCTCCTCCGTAATGACGGGGGTATAAGGGAAGGTGACCGGTTCTTTCCGCAAGATATGACAGGATGGCGCCTCGTCGTATTGGAGTTGTAAATAAGAGACATGTCGATTTCGACTTCCATCGTGTTATGCGGCCGCCGGACAGCAAGCTGTGCTCGTCATCGGAGAAAGGGACACGAAACCTGAGCACTGTATGAACGCTTCTGGGACTTGTCCTCGGACCTTGGGCATCTTGTGCCTTTTCCAGCTTTCGTCAGCACCCCGACGTCCGACAGATCGGGCCGGGCCATTGTCCGAAGTGCGGAATGGCGCTCGAGCCCGAAATGCGGACGCTCAGTGGCAATGACGAAGTAGTCACCGGCCGAGTTGATCTTCAGCGCCGGTTCGCCCCACCCGTGGCAAACATTATTTCTTCCTTGCCGACCAGACCCTTGTGGACGGTGCTCGTGTCCATCATGTCGAAGATCTTGAGCTGATATGAAATGAATTCATCGTGGGAGACCATTCCATTCCCATCTGCGTCGATCTTGTGCATCATGGCCTTGGATCGGAGTCCACGGGCATAACCTCCGGTGGCGAATGTAGCGACTTCGCCCCCGTTCGCGCTGATGAATTCTTTCGCGTCGACATTGCCCGTCTTATGCTTGTCGAGCATCGCAAAGACCTTTTCCTGAAATGCAATCCATTCATCCTTGGATACCATGCCGTCGCCGTTCGTGTCGATCTTGACCATCATTTCGTTGGTCCGAAGCCCACGAGCGTAGCCGCCTGTTGCGAAGGACACTATATCTTCTGCGACCGAGCCAAACGAATAAGTGAGCGCAAATACACAAACCACCAATGCGACCTTGCGGTGAGACAAGTGAAACGTAAACATTTCTGATCCCCCTTTGAAAACCGTTACTTGAGTCGGAGCCGAGCGAATGCGGCTGGCAATTGCAACCTCCGATACGATGAAATGGGCGGTACCAGCAACAACATGCATTCCTCGTGCCGTTTCGCATCTCGACTTGGAAGACACGAATCCACCGAAATTAGATGCGATCCCGCAACGGGCTGCGGATCGACCGCCGCCCATAGTAGAGATCGCGCCTGAGATCCTATGTTTTTTTCCCGTTACTGGAAAGCTTTGTTAGATCGGCGCATTGGCCCGTACATTCGTCGCGGCCCCACCAACGCCGTCCGAGCCGCCGCAGCGGATTGTGGCCACCCACCATGCATTGCGGCCGGCATTCCATCGGCCACACCGAAACCGCTGTTTTTGCCCCAAAAAAAACGTGGCACGGCTCTTGCTCATTCATATTCGTCGAATCGCACGTTGGCGCCCCGATCCAACTGCTTTTATTGAATTCACCAAACCCATTTTAGGAGTCCCAATGAAGATCAAATCCGCACTGCTGTCGACCGCCATCGGCAGTCTGCTCGCCCTGAGCCTCACCAGCGTTTCCGCCTATGCCGCGGACGATGCCAACATGGAAAAGTGCTATGGCGTCGCCAAAGCCGGAAAAAACGATTGCGCCGGCCCTGCGCATGCCTGCGCCGGACAATCCAAGGAAAGCTCCGGCAAGGAATGGATCAAACTGCCGAAAGGCAGCTGCGAGCGCATTGTCGGCGGAAGCTTGACCGCCAAGTAATGGCGATGGCTCTGCACGACGCAACGCGTGTTCAAGGGTCGATCCCGGTTTCTGCCGGGATCGGCCTGAGGGCTCAACATCAGAGCGAACTGCTGCACTCCAAGCCCGCAGTCGGCTGGCTTGAAGCTCACAGCGAGAACTACTTTTCGGACGCCGGCCCGCACATCGAGTCGCTGCTTCGGCTGCGTGAGCATTACGCGCTGAGTCTTCACGGAGTCGGTCTGTCGCTGGGCTCGATCGACCCTATCGACAGCCAACACCTCATGAAACTCAAGCGCTTGATCGGGCGCACCGCGCCCGCGTTGGTTTCGGAGCATTTGTCGTGGGGTTCGACGGAGGGCCGATTCGTCAATGACCTTCTCCCCCTCCCGTATACACAGGAATCCCTGGTGCACCTGATCTCCCGCATGAACCAGGTGCAGACCATTCTGCAACGCACGATTCTAATCGAGAACATCTCCAGTTACCTGCAGTATTCGCACAGCGACATCGATGAAAGTGCGTTTCTCTCCGAACTATCCCGCGCCACCGGCTGCGGCTTGCTCATCGACATCAACAACCTCTATGTCAATGAGCGCAATCATGGCGTCGATGCCCGCCGATTCATCGACTCAATCCCACCGGCCGCCGTCCAAGAATTGCACCTGGCCGGACACAGCATCGACCGTATCGATCAGACCGAGATACTCATCGACACGCACTCCACGCCCGTCTGCGGCGCCGTGTGGGAATTGTATGGCTATGCGATTCATCGCTTCGGTGCGCGACCCACGTTGATCGAGTGGGATTCCGACATCCCGTCGCTCGATGTCCTGTTGGCTGAGGCGCGCAAGGCACAATCGTTCATCGGAGTAGCCCATGATCTCGCTGCGTGACTTACAGCGCGACTTCCTGGGTTATGCCCTCGGTGACACCGACTCCGGCGAGCGGCCATGGATCGTCGCGAACGGCTTGAGCGTCGATCAGCGATTGCAGATTTACCGAAACAACGCTGTCGTTGGCTTCGAGAAGGCCATGCGGGCCACCTTTCCGGCGCTCGTGCGCCTGGGCGGCGTTGACTGGTTCGATCAAATGGCGCGAGCCTACCAGCGCGCCAATCCGTCCCGGTCCGGCGATCTGAATGACGTGGGTGGTGCGTTCGCCGCCTTTCTCTCGGACCATTTGAGCGGCGGCGAGTACGAATACTTCGGCGACGTGGCCTCGCTCGAGTGGAGCTACCAGCAGTGCCTCGGCGAATCTGCTGTGTTGCCGGAAACTCTCGACCGCCTGGCCCAGCATCTGCAAGAGGACCTCAGCCAGCTGCGCTTTCAGGTCGCTGCCCCGACACGTGCGATCGAGTCCATTTATCCCCTCTTCGAGATTTGGAGCCAGAATGGAAGCGACCGCGAGCAATCAGCGGCAATCGATTTACGCCGCGGCGCAAGCCGGGTGCTGGTGATCCGACGCATCGATCATGTCGAGGTACGCGAGGTGCCCGCGCGGGTGTTCAGGCTACTGCGAGCGTTCGCCGCCGGCTCGACGCTGCTCGAGGCGGCTACCGCCGTCACCGACACGTCCTTCGACGCCGATTTCCGCGACGCGTTGACACGATTGCTCGGTCTCGGCGTTCTAGTTGGATTTCAACTTACTGCAATTGGAGAATGACATGTCGCTCGAGTCCACCGTCAAGCCACTCGCCCTACTCGCGCGCGTGCTCGATCCCCTTCAGTCCGTATTTGCCTTGGCTACCCGTTGGTACGTGAGCTGGCAATTCTTGAAATCCGGCTGGCTCAAGGTTTCCAATTGGCAGGGCACCTTGGATCTGTTTCGAACCGAATACCACGTCCCGCTATTGCCGCCCGCCTTGGCAGCGGTAACGGGCGCTTTCGGCGAACTGTTCTTTTCGGCTCTGCTCGTGCTCGGGATTGCCGGTCGCGTGGGTCCGGTGGGCTTGTTTGCAGTCAATCTGATGGCAGTCATTTCCTATCGACAGGTATTGCTGGCGGACGGCTACGAGGCCGCCCTGGGGCAGCACATCTTGTGGGGTTTCATGTTGGCAACGCTCGCCGTCTACGGCCTGGGTGCTATTGCCGTTGATCGTCTCGTGGCCGGTCGATTCGCCCGTCAACCGCGTTGGTGACCCTTTGGACGCGAAAACCTCTGAAACGCGGGAGCAGCAGCACACCGCCGACAATCGTCAGCTGAGAATCTTGAGACTGATCGATGAGGGGACGGCAGCTCAAACCGGCGCCAATTTCTTCCGTGCGTTGGTGGAGCGATTGGCACAGGCGCTGGACGCCCGCTATGCGTTCGTCTCGCACTTCTGCGACGAGAACACACGCGTGCATGTGCTCGCGATGTGGAACGGCGAGAGCGTGGACGAGAACTTCTATTACCAATTGGCAGGGTCTCCCTGCGAAGGCGTGCTCAGCGGGGAAATCGTCGCCTACAACAGCAAGGTGGTGGAGAAGTTCCCCCGGGAGAAAGAGGATTTGGAGAAAATGGGCGCCGAATCCTATCTGGCGATCCCTCTGCGCAATATTCGCGGCGAGGTGCTGGGCCATTTGGCCGTCATCGACACCAAACCCAAGGATTGGGCGGAGCGCGACTTCGAGATACTGAGAATTTTCGCCGCCCGGGCTACCGCGGAGATCGAACGACAAATGGCCGACCGCGAGATGCAGGCGGCGAATGCCGCCCTCGCGCGTCGTGTGGAACTGGAAGGGCTGATCGCCTCGATATCCACGCGTATCGTGACCGCCGAACATGGAGCCGTGGGCGCCGAAATCGAGCGTACTTTGGGGAACATCGGCCAATTCATCGGCGGCGACCGCGGCCTGCTGTATCGTTTCGACGAGGCGCACCGGGTGGCCACACTCGCCTTCGATTGGATCCGCGCCGAGGCCCCCGGCGGCTCGCGCCTTTCCGAAATTCGCTACGACGCGGTGCCCGAGGTACTGGAACACTTCCTGCGCAAGGGCACGGTGAACGCCGCGCGGCCCGAGCAGTTGCCGCCGGGCTTCGCGCAATTGAACGCTCTTCCCGGCGCCGAGCGCGTCGCCTCACGCATCGCCGTCCCGATCGTTCACGGCAGCGAGTGTCTGGGAATTCTCTGCTTCCATTCGGTTCACGTGGAGCGCCACTGGCCGACCGAAGACCTGCGCTTGCTGGGCATGCTGGCTGAAATCATCGGCAGCGCACTGGCGCGCGAGCAATCTCAAGTCGCGCTCCAGGCAGCGAAGAATGCGGCGGAGACGGCGAATCGCGCAAAGACCGAGTTCCTCGCCAACATGAGCCACGAACTGCGGACGCCGTTGAACGGGATCCTCGGCTATGCGCAACTCCTGACCCGCAGCGATGAGCTGAGCCCAAGTTCATTGCGCAGCGTCGAGGCCATCGAGCATTGCGGCGATCACCTGCTCATGCTCATCAGCGAGATACTGGATCTCGCAAAAATCGAAGCGGGGCGGCTCGAGCTCGAGAATTCGGCATTCGAATTGGACGAGTTTCTTACGGCGGTCGCCGATATCGCCCGGGTGGGCGCGACTCAAGCCGGATTGATATTTTCCCACGAGACACGGTCAGCGATTCCGCACGTGGTAACGGCAGACCGCAACAAGTTACGGCAGATACTGCTCAACTTGCTCGGCAATGCCGTGAAATTCACCGAGAGCGGTACCATATCCTTCCGGGTGGGCGCGAAGGCATCGAGCGATCACACACACCGTCTGCGCTTCGAGATCGAAGATACGGGGCTCGGAATCCCCGCCGATGAACTGGAACACATCTTCAGACCGTTTCACCAGATCAAGCGGATAGACCGACAAGTCGAAGGCACCGGGCTGGGCTTGGCGATTTGCCGCAAGCTCATCGACTTGATGGCGGGAACCTTGGAAGTTCGCAGCACGCCCGGCAAGGGCAGTCTATTCTGCGTGGAACTCGCCGTTCGCGTGTCGGAAGAGCGAGTCCGGGCCGCGAGTCCCATTGCATCTTTTCCCAACGGGTATTTGGGGTCTCGCCGGCGTGTGCTGATCGCCGACGACAATGTCGACAACCGGCAAGTGCTCGGCCAATTCTTGAGGTCCTTGGGTTTTGATGTCTCCGAGGCTCATAATGGTGTGCAAGCCGTGCAAACGGCGCGCAGCAGCCGCCCCGATCTCATACTCATGGATCTCGTCATGCCGCTGAAGGATGGATTCCAGGCCGCCCGCGACATTCGTAGCTCTCCCGATATCGCTGGGATTCCCATCATTGCCATTTCGGCAAGTGCTTTTCCCACGACACGCGTGCAGTGCGCCGATGCGGGTTGCCAGGCATTCATCACCAAACCGGTTCGCCTCGAGGAGGTGTCCGCGTTGCTCGTAAAAATCCTGAATATTGAATGGACCTATGCGTCGGACGCGGCCATGAGCAAAATGCCGGCGCCGCGCAGTCCTGAACCGCCGTCATTGGCGGTGCTGCCGAAGGCCGCCCTCAGGGATGTTTACCAGCTCGCACGCAGCGGCGACGTGCACCGGCTCGAGCAGCGGCTCCGCGAACTGCGCGTCCATTCTCCCGGCATGGAGCCGGCCGTCGACGCGCTGCTGCGTTGCGTCTCGGAATTCGACATGACGCGGCTGCGCAGTCTGTTGCAGCCCTTTATCGAAGGCGCCGCATGACCACCGCGCCTGACGACCCGGTCAGCATCCTGGTGGTCGATGACACCTTGACGAATATCAAATTGCTGCTCGACCTGCTCGGCCGCGAAGGGTACCGGGTGTTGGTCGCTCGTAACGGTGAGAGCGGCTTGGAACAGGCGCGCTATGCGCGGCCGACCGTGATCTTGCTGGACGTGATGATGCCGGGCATGGATGGGCTGGAAACCTGCCGCCGCCTGAAAGCCGATCCCACGCTGAAAGACGTCCCCATTATTTTCATGACGGCATTGGGCGACCTGGAAGACAAGGTAAAGGGCTTTTCCGCCGGCGGCGCGGATTACATCGTCAAGCCGTTTCAGAACGAGGAAGTGCTGGCACGGGTGCGTACCCACGTGCAATTGCGCCAGCTGCAGATCGACGCGGTGGAAGCCAAACTGCGCCTCGAGAAGCGTGTCGCCGAGCGCACGCAGGAACTTAAAAGCGCTTTGGAGGAAGTGGAGCGGCTCAAAACCCGGCTGGAACAGGAAAACACCTACCTCCAGCAAGAAATCTCGGAGCACACACATCACCACGAAATCATCGGCAATAGTCCGGCGCTCTGCGCGGTGCTCGCCAACGTTGACATGGTGGCCGATGCCGGCACCAGCGTACTCATACACGGCGAAACCGGAACCGGAAAGGAACTCATTGCACGCGCGCTGCACGAGCGCGGCCGGCGGCGCGCGCGCCCCATGGTCAAACTGAATTGCAGCGCGATTTCAGCGGGGCTGGTCGAGAGCGAATTGTTCGGCCACGTGAAAGGCGCCTTCACCGGTGCTTCCGATCGGCGCGTGGGCCGGTTCGAACTTGCCAACGGCGGTACTATTTTCCTGGATGAGGTCAGCGAATTGCCGCTGGACACGCAAACCAAGCTGCTGCGTGTCCTGCAGGAGGGAGAATTCGAGCCCGTGGGATCCTCCAAGACGGTGAAAGTCGATGTGCGAGTCATCGCGGCCACGAATCGCGACTTGCAAAAGGATATTGCGGCGGGACGCTTTCGCGCCGATTTATTTTATCGATTGAACGTGTTCCCCATCAACGTGCCGGCGCTGCGCGATCGGCGCGAGGATATACCTGTGCTGGCGCAGCATTTCCTCGAGCGCTTTGCGCGCAAATTCGGCAAGGCGCTCGAGCGCATCGATCCCGAGTCCTTGAGGCGCCTTCAGGAGTACTCCTGGCCGGGGAACATTCGCGATTTGCAGAACACCATCGAACGTGCCGCGATTCTCTCGTCCGGCGATAGTCTTCAAGTCAGCTGGGCGCTCGAGGCCTCGTCAACCGGCGCCGGGGCGGTATCCGCGCCTCCGGCGAGCAATGGCGACTCGCACGCGCCCAAGAGCGAACTTGAGCCCGGCAACAGCGATCCGTCGAGTCTCGCCGAGATGGAACGTCAGCATATCCTGGCGATTCTGAAGAAGACCCGTGGCGTCATCGAAGGTCCGGCGGGCGCCGCGCGTCTGCTCAATTTGAAGCCCTCAACCACCCGCTTCAAAATCAAGAAGCTCGGCATCAAACGACAGCAGTTCGAGAACTGATTGCCGTGCGCGGCGCTCGGGCGCCACGCGTCCCTCAAAATCCATTGCGGCAAGCCACCACTCCCGGTGGCCGACCGCCGCGCGCTGCGGGTCACAAACCATGTGTCAGGTCCCGCGCCGATCTACCGCCGGCCACAAAACTCCATGGAAACCGGCATTTGGCAATAATCGGCGATTTTCATCGGTCTATTGGTAGGTGCTGGCACGGGCGTTGCACTCCTCTTCATCGTTGAACTTACACCTTACTAATACGGAGAACGATCATGGCGATTTCAAAGACCTTCCTGCGCTCAGCACTGTCGGGCGCGCTGTTATTGAGCGCGGCCACCGTCGCGACCACGGCCTTCGCGGCTGACGAGTCGAAAGAGCAGTGTGCCGGCGTCATCAAGGCCGGTAAGAACGACTGCGCCACCAGCATGAATGCCTGTCACGGGCACGTCGAGGCCGACGCGAATCCGATGGCTTGGATCTATCTGCCCAAAGGGACCTGCGAAAAAATCGCGGGCGCACACGTCGTCAAAGTGACCGATCCCACGCCCAAGAAAGGCTAGCACTCGCGCCGGGGGAAGTATCATGCGAATACAAAACCAATTCAAATCGGTAGTCAGAGCTCACTCGCCCGCAACGGCGCCGCGCTCGATGCAGCGGCGCGGTTGGATTCCGCACTCCAATGACACGGTCCGCCTGGATCCGGGTCATTGGAGCAAGGCCCATCGGCGCACGCCCTACTGGCAACTGATCGATATGGCCCAAGGGTGCGCGTCGCGATGAGCGCAGCGAATGTCTGGGCGCTGATACTTGCCGCCGGCGAAGGCAGCCGGCTGCGCGGTCTGACCACCACCCCCGGCGGACTCTACGTCCCCAAACAGTTCTGTTCGCTGCAAGGCGGCGCGTCCTTGTTGGAGGAGACCTTGTGGCGTGCGGAATCCGTTGCGCAGCGCCGGCACGTGGTGACCGTGGTCGCGGCTCAACACCGACGCTGGTGGGAGGCGCCGCTTGCGAACGCAGCGCGCACTCTGTATCCGCAGCTCCCGACCCTGGATTTTTCCCGCGATGTAGTCCAGGGCCAGGAGTCTCGGCTGCGCGTGCTCACGGTGCCCGCCTGCGGCTGGAGCGATCTCGGCACCCCGCAGCGGGTGGCCGATACCTTGAACCGAATCGGCAAGAAATCGAACCCTGCACAAGACCCGAGTCATAGCGCTTATTTGAGCTTGGCCGCTCAGCATTCTCGTCAGCACTACGCGACCTAATGGCGGCCGCACACACGGAGAGATTCTTTATGTTGCGAACCATCACCCTATCCCTGCTCGTCGCCGCTACCGGCCTGTCATCCGCGCTCGCCCAGCCAGCGGACGTCGCCAATCGACCCACGCTTACTCTGGACGGAGCGAAGGCGGTCGCGAGCTTTGCGATTCACTACGCCCGCGAACATCAGGCTCCGGGCGCCGCGGTGGCGATGGTGGACTCGGGCGGCACGCTGCTCTATGTGGAACGTCTCGATGAGACGTTTCAGAACGCCGCGAATATCTCGATCGGCAAGGCGCGTACCGCGGTATTGTTCGGCAAGCCCACACGGGTCTTCGAAGATCTCGTCAACAAGGGTCGATACACCATGTTGGCACTGCCGGAGATAGCGGCGTTTACGCCCCTCATGGGCGGTGTGCCCATCGAGCTCGACGGGCACGTGATCGGTGCCATCGGCGTGAGCGGCGCGTCGAGTGCAGCGCAGGACGATGAAATCGCGAGCGCGGCGGCGGCCGAATTCGCCAAGAATCAGGTCCATCGCGCGGCGCAGGTAACCGTCATTCCGCGGGCGACCGTGGAGGCCGGTTTCGCGACCGACGCCACGCTGCTGAGCGATGCCGATTTTCGGGTCAATGCCAGTCATCGCGCCGGTCCCGGCGAGGCGGAAGTTCACGTCAACGATACGGATATCTTCTACGTCCTCAAAGGCCGCGCGGAGCTGATCGTGGGCGGCAAGGTCAGCGACCCGCATGCCTTGTCTGCCACGGAAATACGCGGATCGAAGATCGAGGGAGGCGAGGTGCGCACCATCGAGCAAGGCGACGTCGTCACCATTCCACGCGGCATCCCGCATTGGTTCAAGCAGGTGAGCACGCCGTTCAGGTACTACGTCATCAAGTCGACGCATAACGGGTAATGCCACATGCGTGCATTCACACTTTTGGGCGTAGCACTTTTCGGGATCGTCTCAACACTCGCCTTGCGCGGTGAGGCCGCCGAAGCGCCGCGCGCCAGCGTCGATCTGACGACGACCGACGGCACGGGAGTGGTTGACGCCACCTGGCGCTATGCGGATGTCCAGCTGGTGCCGACCCGCCATCGCGGCCCGGACGCCAACGGTCAACCCACGGGCAACTTCCAGCCCACGTGGGACTATGAACCGCACGCGGCGGTGAAAGACTTCGATGATTCCGGGTGGACCTCGCTCGCGGCGACGGACCTCGCCGCGCGCCGCGGCAACGGACGCTTGTCGTTCGATTGGTACCGGATCGCCATCAAAGTGCCCGCACGGATCGGCGACTTCGATACGCAAGGGTCGCGCCTCGAATTCGAAACCTCCATCGATGACTACGCCGAAGTGTGGGTGGACGGTGAACTACCGCGGCGGGTGGCGCAGAACGGCGGCTCGATGATCGCCGGCTGGAACGCCGTCAACCGCCTGACCCTCGCGCGCAACGTGAAGGCCGGACAAATCATCCATATCGCCATCTTCGGCGTCAACGGGCCACTGTCGGACCCGCCGACGAACTTCATCTGGATGCGGCTCGCGCGTCTGCAATTCTACGACGACCCGAGGTCCGGCGAACCCATGGCGGTACCGGCTCAGGAAGTCAACGTGCAGGTGAAGCGTGTGGAACCCGGCATCGACCGCATCGTTCCGGCCAACGCCAAACTTTTCAAGCTCGCGCAGGATTTCAAATTCACCGAAGGCCCGATCTGGCTGGCCAAAACCCGGCAACTGCTGTTCAGCGATCCGAACGCCAATCGGATCTATGCCTATGACCCGAATACGGAGCTGCTCAGCGTCTTCCGCGAACACAGCGGTTACGACGGGGCGGATAGCGCCGAGTACGGTCAGCCCGGCTCCAACGGCCTCACACTGGATCGAGACGGTCGGTTGACGCTTAATCAGCACGGAAATCGCCGCGTGGTGAGGCTGGAAGCCGACGGCTCCGTCAAGGTGCTCGCGGATCACTACCACGGCAAGCGCCTCAACAGCCCCAATGACCTGGTCTACAAATCTGACGGCGCCGTGTATTTCACGGACCCGCCCTTCGGGCTGCCGACATTCTTCGACGACCCGCGCAAGGAGCTACCCTTCAGCGGCGTGTACCGTGCGGCTCGCGGCCGCGTGACGCTGCTGACTCAGGAACTGCGCGGTCCGAACGGCATCGCATTTTCCCCGGACGAGAAATATCTCTATGTGGACAACTGGGATGCGCACCACAAAGTCGTGTTGCGTTTCCCCGTCAACCGAGACGGCAGCGTCGGCAAGAGCGAGGTGTTCGCCGACATGACCCAGGAATTACCGGGAGACGACGCACTCGACGGCATGAAGGTGGACCGTGAGGGCAATCTCTACGTCACCGCGCCTGACGGCGTGCGCATTTATTCGCCGCAAGGCCATCTGCTCGGAACGATCACGGCACCGCGATCCGTGCACAATATCGCCTGGGGTGGGGAGGACGGGCGAACGTTGTACCTGTGCGCCAGCGACCGGCTCTATCGAATCAACTTGCTCGTCGAAGGAGTCCGCCCATGAACGCTCTGACTCTCGGCCGCGATGCGCTGCACGGAATGTCCGGCGCCGAGCGCGAATGGCTGGTGACCAACGGCATCGGCGGTTTTGCCTCGAGCTCGGTGAACCTGATGAACACACGCCGCTACCACGGCCTCTTGTTCGCCTCGCTGCGGCCGCCGGTGGAGCGTGTGGCGTTGGTGTCGAAGCTCGATGTCACGGTGCTCTACGGCGACTCTCAGATCCCGCTCGCGGCCAATGAATTCGCCGATGGCACCATTGCGCCCCGGGGATTCCGCCATCTCGAGTCCTTCCGGCTCGAGGGCCTCGTTCCGGTCTGGACATGGCAGATCGGTGATGCCCGCGTGGAACAGCGTCTGTGGATGCGTCACGGCGAGAACACCACCTATGTGCAGTTCACGCGGATCGGGGGCTCCAAAGAACTACGACTGAAGCTCGAACCGCTCTGCACCTACCGCGACTATCACTGGCAGCCGCGCGGCGAGCGCGCGTTCCGCGTCGAACCCGTTCACGACGGCGTCCAAATCGTCGCATACGACGGGGCCCAGCCCTATCGAATCCTGTGCACGGACGCCCGCATCGAGATCCAACCACAATGGCACTGGAACTTCAGGCATCGCGACGAGACGGCCCGCGGGCTCGACGACATCGAGGACTTGTTTCGACCGGCCATTGTAGAAGTCGACTTGCCGCCCGGGCAAACGCGAGCAGTGATCCTCACGGCCGAGCACCGGGCTCCCATGCCGGCAGCCGAGGCACTCGCCGCCGAGCGCGCGCGGCAACAGGAAATCTTGGCACGCTTCGCGGCTGCGCCGCGCGGTTCCGTCGCGGGCGCCGATGTCGCCGCCGAGCAGCTGGCACTGGCCGCCGACCAGTTCTTGGTGGAGCGTCGCGATGCCCGCGGAACGCCGCTCGGCAAGACCGTCATCGCGGGTTATCCCTGGTTCAGCGATTGGGGCCGCGACACCATGATCGCCCTCCCCGGTCTGACCTTGGCCACGGGCCGCGAGGAAATCGCGCTCAGCGTACTGCGCACCTTTGCGCGGTTCGTGAGTCAGGGCATGTTGCCGAACCGCTTCCCCGACGGCGGCGAGACTCCGGAGTACAACACGGTGGACGCCAGTTTGTGGTTCTTCGTCGCCGTATTCGCTTATCTCAAGCACACCGGCGATCGCAGCTTCAAGGCGGAAATCTATCCCACGCTGAAAGACATGCTGGACTGGCACACGCGCGGCACGCGCTTCGGCATTCAAGTCGATCCAACCGATGGATTGCTGCGAGCCGGTCAAGACGGAGTGCAATTGACTTGGATGGACGCCAAAGTCGGCGACTGGGTCGTCACCCCTCGCATCGGCAAGCCCGTGGAGATCAACGCCCTGTGGTTCAACGCGGCCTCCATCACGCGGGACCTCGCGAGCGAGCTCGGGCTTTCCGCCGACGCGGCCGACTACGCCGCGCTCGCATCCCGAATCCGCACCAACTTTGAGCAGGCCTTTTGGTTCGATGCCGGCGGCTATCTGTGTGACGTTATCGATGGACCGGAGGGCGATGTCGACGACACCGGCCGGCGCCGCGACAGCAGTCTGCGTCCGAACCAGATCTTCGCCCTGTCGCTGCCGCATGCGCTGCTGACCGGCGAGAGAGCGAAGCGTGTCCTCGCCGTCTGCGCAGCGGAATTGTGGACTCCCGTGGGCTTGCGCTCCCTTGCTCCAAGCGATCCACGCTATGTCGGGCGCTACGGCGGCGGACCCCGCGAACGCGACGGGGCCTATCACCAGGGTACGGTATGGACCTGGCTGCTCGGACCCTTTGCGAGCGCGCACTACCGGATTCATGCCGACGCACCGGCGGCGCTGGAATTCTTGCGCGCCATTCCCTCGCACCTGCGCGAGGGCTGCATCGGACAAGTCAGTGAAATCATGGATGCGAATGC
>Ga0137409_10000610_pt1 | contig 39378 bp, 37 predicted proteins | sample CZODoug1_16funga_FD_122059 | JGI IMG/M metagenome (GOLD analysis project Ga0137409, IMG submission 122059) | Vadose zone soil fungal communities from Angelo Coast Range Reserve, California, USA - CZODoug1_16fungal (Hybrid Assembly) | ecosystem: Environmental > Terrestrial > Soil > Vadose zone...
ACTGACGAGTAGAACTTCAGGGCGCGGCCGCCAGGCTGCGTCTCCGGGTTGCCGAACATGACCCCGACCTTCTCGCGCAGCTGGTTGAGGAAGATGACCGAACAGTTCGACTTGGAGATGGCGGCGGTCAACTTCCGCAGCGCCTGCGACATGAGTCGAGCCTGCAAGCCCATATGCGAGTCGCCCATCTCGCCCTCGATCTCGGCCTTGGGGACCAAAGCGGCCACGGAGTCGATCACTATCACGTCGACCGCACCGGAGCGGACCAGCACCTCGACGATCTCGAGCGCCTGCTCACCCGTGTCGGGCTGGCTGATCAGGAGGTCGTCGATCTTCACGCCGATACGCGAGGCGTAAAGCGGGTCCAGGGCATGCTCTGCGTCGACGAATGCCGCGACGCCACCCAGCTTCTGGGCTTCGGCGATGACGTGAAGCGCGAGCGTCGTCTTGCCTGCGGACTCAGGGCCGTACAGCTCGGTCACGCGACCGCGCGGGATCCCCCCCACGCCGAGCGCCAGGTCCAGCAGCAGGGCCCCGGTCGGGATGACGGTGATCTCGCCGCGCAGCGCGGCCTGCTCACCCAGCTTCATGATCGCGCCCTTCCCGTAGCTCTTGACGATCTGGGCCATCGCTGAGTCGAGGGACTTCTCTTTTTCCTTTTCCAATGTCGTGACTTGCCTCCTAGGTGGTTGCGGCGAGTGTTCTACGTCGTGGAGTTGAAATCAACGTCGTTAACAGGCCGTTGCGAGAGTGTAGCGAACAGGTGTTCGCCCGTCAAGCAGTCTTCATCCTCAGTCCCAAGCGCGCTTCCTCGGTCAGAAGGCGAAGCGTTTCGAGCGCCGCCTGCCGGCGGTTGGACCAGCGGTCGCCTGTGAACTTGTATTCGTGTGACGACGTCCCGCGCGCTGAGGCGACGGCAATGTAGGTCAATCCGACCGGTTTGCTCGTGCCGTCAGAGTCGGGACCGGCAATGCCTGTCACACCGGCAGCCAGGTCGGTGCCGAATCGCGAGCGGACGCCTTCCGCCATGGCCTTCGCCGCCTCGCTGCTCACTGCGCCCACGCGCTTCAGCAGCGCGGCCGGCACTGCCAGCTGGTCCCGCTTGACGTCGTCCGAGTACGCGATCACGCCGCCGAGGAAATAGGCGGAGCTGCCGGGCACGTCAGTGATCAAGCTCCCGACCATCCCCCCGGTGCACGACTCGGCGACGGAAACTGTCAGGCGGCCGTTGCGCAGCACCTCGCCAAGCTCGCGGGCCGGCAGATCGCCGGTCTCCTCCGAGCCAGGCGCTCCTCCACTGGGCGCCGTGACGCGGTGCCGGCGTGAGCTGTCGAACGGCATGATCAGGTGGCGGAACCGCCAGACATAGTCGAGGCCGCTCCAGATCGTGAACACGATGGCGATGCCGACCGCGAGCTCTGCGAGTGGAACGAGGACCGGGTAGGGCCGCTGCAGGATCAGCAGCGTGACGGCGCTCATCTGCATCACCGTCTTGGTCTTGCCGAGCGGGGCCGCCCCGATCACCCGGCCCTGAGTCGAGGCCACCGACCGCAGGATCGTGATGATCAGCTCGCGTGAGAAGATCACGACCACCACCCAGGCCGCCACCAGGTGCTCCTGCACCAGGACGATCAGCACCGACAACACGAAGAGCTTGTCCGCCAGCGGGTCGAGGAACTTCCCGAAATCGCTTTCGGTTCCGCGGCGGCGGGCGATCTGACCGTCGAGCGTGTCGGTCAACGAGAACACGATGAACAGGGCAGCGGCGACCTGGTCGTGGCCTTGAAAGTCGATGAGCAGCACGGCCATGAGCAATGGGATCGCCGCCAGCCGGCTCAAGGTCAGTCCGTTCGGGATGTTCACCGTAGTCTTCCGTCCACTAAGAAGAAGTTTGCGACGAGAAGTCTCGCGTTGCCACTCCTGTGCCCATCGCCCCGATCGCGCGGCCGTCGATCGAGATGTAGGTTGACCCCGCCTTTCCGCTCGTGATCTTGATGTCGACGCCGCTGAAGTACACGACGGACCCTGCGGGCAGTGTCTTCCCGGCGTCTGCGTACTGGGGTCTGCCGTCGACGAAGACGTTGATCCAGACCTCTTCCGTGACCCGAACCTCGACGACGATGGGCTTCGTTTGAGGCTTGGGTGTCGGCGCGGGCGACGACGCCGGCGTGACCGCTGCGACCTGCACCGACGGGGAGCCGCCGGCGGGTCGCTGATCGACCTGCATCTGCCGCCACGCGTAGCCGCCGAAAGCTCCGGCGAGCAGCACGATCCCTGCGGCGACGATCGCGGGCGCGGTGAGCACCATCTGGGGCCGCACGATGTGGTTGCCGATGCTGAGCATGCGATGCGGGTCCTGCGCCTCGGTCTTCAGCATTTTCACGAGCGGTTCCGGGTCGAGGCCAAGGTAGCGCGCATACGTCCTGAGGTGGCCCTTGGCGTATACCGGAGCGACCAGCCGCTCCGGCTCGTTGGACTCGAGCGCGCTCAGGTAATGCGCGCGGATCCGGGTTGCCGTCGCGGCCTGCTCGATGGTGAGGCCACGCTCGCCGCGTTTGGCAGCAAGGACCTCACCAAGTCTCATTCGAGGCCGAGTCTCTCCAACAGCTCATCGACGTCGGGCAGCGTCATCAGCACCTCACGCGACTTGGATCCCTGATAGCTGCCGACCACGCGGTGCTCGGCGAGCTGGTCGACGATCCGTCCTGCGCGCGAATAGCCGACGTTGAACTTGCGCTGCACCAGCGAGACGGAAGCGGAACCTTCGGCGGCCACCGCCCTCGACGCCCGTGCGAATAGCGGGTCGAGCTTCCTCTCTGTAGTCTCCCCTCTCTCCCACTCCGAGCCCGCGCCCTCTTCGAGGATCTCCTCCATGTAGCGGGGTCCGCCTTGCGATTTCCAGAAGTTGACGACAGCCTCGACCTCCGGGTCGCTGACGAACGCGCCCTGGATGCGGGTCGGCTTGCCGGCGTCCACCGGCTGGTACAGCATGTCGCCGCGACCCAGCAGCTTTTCAGCGCCGCCTGTGTCGAGGATGACGCGGCTGTCAACCTGCGAACCCACTGCAAACGCGATGCGCGAGGGGATGTTGGCCTTGATCAGCCCTGTGATGATGTCGGTCGAGGGCCGCTGCGTGGCGATGATGAGGTGGATGCCCACCGCCCGCGCGAGCTGCGCGATTCGGCAGATCAGCTCTTCGATCTCGCCGGCGGCGACCATCATCAGGTCGGCCAGCTCATCGATGACGATCACTACGTAAGGCAGCTCGCGCGCCAGACGCTGCGTCGCCTTCTCGTTGTAAGCCGCGATGTTGCGCACGCCCTCGGCCGAGAACATCTTGTAGCGCCGATCCATCTCAGCCACCGCCCAGCGCAGTGCAGCCGCGGCCTGGTGCGATTCGACGAGGACCGGAAGCGCGAGGTGAGGCAGCCCGTTGTATCCGGTCAGCTCGACGCGCTTCGGGTCGATCAGCAGCAGGCGCATGTGCTCGGGCGTGACCTGGAAGAGGAGGCTGGTGATCAAGGCGTTGATGCACACGCTCTTGCCCTGGCCGGTCGCGCCTGCGATGAGCAGGTGCGGCATGCGCGTCAGGTCCGCGACGATCGACTGGCCCGACACGTCGTTGCCCATGCCCAGCGCCAGCTTGTTGGTGCCTTCGCGGAAGGCAGCCGTTTCCAGCACCTCGCGGATGGTGACCAGGCTCGCGGACTTGTTGGGGACCTCGATCCCGACCGCGGATTTGCCTGGGATCGGCGCTTCGATGCGCAGGGGCGCCGCGGCGAGTGCCAGAGAAAGGTCGTTGCTCAGTGCGGTGATGCGCTTCACCTGGACTCCAGCACCAGGCTGAATCTCGTACTGGGTGACCGCAGGTCCGGGATTGACGCCGATAACCTTGCATTCGACGCCGAATGTCGACAGCGTCGTCTCGATGATCTTCACGTTGCGCTTGATCTCATCGGCCATCCGCTCGCGCCGCGCGGTCACGGTGTCGAGCAGCGCGATCGACGGCAGCTTCCAGTCGATTTCGGGGAGGTCGTCTTCGGGCTCAGCCACCACGCGCAGCGCGACGGGCGGAGGTTCCTGTTCGGCTGGGCGCTCATCGGCTCGGGTCCCTCGCGCCTCTGAACCCTCGTCTTCCTCCACCTCCCATGGCTTGACCGCCTCGAGCGCCGGCGGCGGCGTGGCGAAGCTGGCAGCCGACCGGGCGAGCTCGGCGTTCGTCGCGGGCGCGGGCTTGCCCGGCGTCTTGGTCTTGGGGGCAAGGGGTGGCGAGACGAGGTTCTGGAGCCGCAGGCGCTCGGCGTATGCCGCCTGGCCTGCCGCGACCACCGTCGCGATCAGGGCGCCGGGGCTGAAGTGAACCGTGACGATGAGCCCGATGACGAGCAGCGCAACCAGGAGCACCCACGCTCCCGCTTCGCCGACCACCTGGGTCACAGCGCCGTCGATCGCGGCGCCCGCCAAACCACCGTGTCCGACCAGGCCGAATATCCCGATCAGCGCGACCACTGCGACGGAACCCGAGACGATGTCGACCGGGCGGGGTCGTGGCGCCCTTGGCCACAGCAGGTATGCGCCGAGGGCGAGCGTCGCGCCAACGGGCACGAACCAGGCGCGATCAAAGCTCGTGACCAGCCACTCGCGGATGCCGGTGAGTATCGATCCCGCATTGCTCGCCAGTGCAAGGAGTCCGAGCAGCGCGACGAGGATCAGCAAAACGCCTGTGATCTCACGGCCCTGTCGCGGGGAGAGATGCGGCCTTGTGGCGCGTTTGCTGCGTGCAACGCGGGAGCGCGCGGGCCGCACAACGCGGCGAGCGCGACTAGCAGAGTGACGTGAGCCTCGGGATGTGGTGCGACGCATGCTGCGGGCCCTTGAGCCGTAGCGGATTCTACACTGGCATCACCGCCCGATCCAGAAACCTCCGCCCCATGGGAGCGATACTCTCCGCGTGGCAGTCGATCCGTTCGCCGAGGCTGAGGTCCGTTACAAGTTCCTGGTCGAGGACCGGCGCACCGGCACCCTCCTACCCAGAGCGTTCAGGCTCGCGGTGCGTGATCTGGCGGTCCTGGACAGCGAGGGTCGACGCTGGATGCTCGGCCCGGAAGACGGCATCTGGTATCGCCGCGAGAACGAGCGGTGGCTGCAGGCGGACCCGCCGCGGCGCTTGGTCTGCCCTTCATGCGGTCATCACAACCTGGGCCGTCACAGCTTCTGCGTCGAGTGCGGCCACCGGCTGAACCGATAGGAGTGGGCTCAAATCCCGTGGGAGCCAGCACGCGCGGGCTTGAGGCAAAAGCGAATGCCGCGGGAGTCAGCACTCGCGGGGAATACTCGAGGTAGATGGCGAAGCGCACGCCCTGGCCGAGCGACTCATTTATCGAAACGCTTGAATCGCTTCTGAGCAGGCGATCTCATCAACCCTGGAGCGGGCGCATATGGGGCGGGGCACTTTGGGCCCCCGGTGTGGCCGCGTCACTGCTGGGGCCAATCCCGTCCTGGCCGAATCCCTGCAGTTGGCGTGCGCCCGCCCACAGCCTCGACTTCAATCGAAGTCGCTCGTTAGCGAACCGGGCTTCGGGCCGTCGTCTCAGGGTTGCGCTGATGGCGGCTCAACGGGGAAGGTGTGCCCTCTGTTCGGACCGAATGGAACCTATGGGTCAAGTCATCGACCGCCCCAATCTCGACCACATAGTGGCCTTAGCGGTCGGGGGGCCGGATGCGGCGACCAACCTCCGCTTGGTCCATTACCACTGCAATATGCTCCGCGCCGCGTTGGAGTATCGAGGCACGACCAAGACGAAGGATTATCAGCGCGCCCATAGATCGCTTTCGAAGCACTGGTTACCACCGTCAAAGATGCTGCGTAGTTCGCGGAATCGGACCTAGCGGTGCGGCTGCGCCTGCCAGATCCCGTAGATCAGTCCTCCGACCAATGGGATCAGCGCGGCGAGGAACCACAGCCGCCACCACATCGGCCGTCTGTCTCCGCGCACCATCTCGTGGCCGCAGAAGCCGCAGTAGCGGTCGAAGGGCCCGGCGATTCCACGGCAGCTACCGCACTGGTGCAGCTGGAGACCGCAGTGGCCGCAGCGCGCCTCCTCCGAATGGTTGAGCACCATCGCCGGCTGATCGCAGCGCGGACACAGGCTGGGCGCAACAAGGGCTAGAGGCGGAAGCTTCACGTTCTCATCAGCCTGGCACGGCGGCCGAGTTCACCTCGGCCGCAACTTTGTCATATTTCAGTTACGACTGGGATCACCATCGGACGGCGGCGGGTCTGGCGATAGACGGTCTTCGAGACGGCATCATGGATCGCTTCCTGCAGCAGGTTGAGGTCTGGTCGCGTGTCGGCGAGGCGTCCGATGCTCTGGATGGCGGCAGCTCGCGCGTCGGCCATCAGCTTTGTCGACAGCTCTGGCTCGATCACACCTCGCGAGATGAGATCCGGGCCCGCGCGAACTGCCCCGGTGTCGCGGTCCAGAGTGAGGGTGACGACGAGGATGCCGTCTTCGGCCAGGTGCCGGCGATCACGCAGCACCACCTGCTCGACGTCACCCACCCCCAGGCCGTCGACGTATACCAGGCCTGTGGCGATTCTCTCGCCGCGCTTGAACACATCGGCATCCAGCTCGACCGTCTCACCGTCCTCGACGACGATCATCCGATCCTCTGGAATGCCGGCCTCGCGCGCGATCTCGGAGTGCAGGAGGAGCTGCCGGTACTCGCCGTGCACAGGGATGAAGTTCCGCGGGCGGACGGCGTCCAGCATCTCGCGCAGCTCGTCGCGCTGTGCGTGCCCGGTGACATGCACGCTGCCCACCTCGGCGTAAAACACGCGGGCCGCGCCATGCCTGTAGAGGTTGTTCACGGTCTGGTGGACCATCCGCTCGTTGCCCGGGATCGGTCGCGCTGAGATCACGACCCAATCGCCTTTCACCACGTTGACGAACGGGTGCCGCTGCAGCGCAAAGCGGGCCAGGGCCGACATCGGCTCGCCCTGGCTGCCCGCAGTGAGAAGGAGGAGCTTGGACGGCGGGACTTTGTCTATCTCCTCGAGCGGAACTGTCAACCCCTCCGGGACTTTGAGAAACCCGAGCTCGCGCGCGGTCTTGAAGTTGGTCTGAAGGCTTCGGCCCACGACCCCGACTCGCCGGCCGAACTGGCTCGCCATCCGCACGAGGTGCTGGATGCGGTGGATGTTCGAGGCGAAGTTGGCCACCACGATCCTTCCGGGCGCCTCCGTGAAGATCCGCTCGAGCGGCTCGTGCAGATCACGCTCCGACCCTGACCGTCCGGGGCGCTCTGAGTTGGTCGAGTCGCTGAGCAGGAGCAGCACTCCGTCATCGCCGAGGCGGCGGAAACGTTCGATGTCGGTGGGAAGTCCGTCCGGAGGCGCGGAGTCGAGCTTGAAGTCGCTCGTGTACACCACCTTTCCGACTGGCGTGTCGATGGCAAGGGCCACCGCGTCCGGGATCGAGTGACAGACGGCAATCGTCTCCACCTTGAACGGACCCAGCTGGACCGAGTCGCCGACGCGCACTTCGCGAAGGTCTGACTCGCGAAGGAAGCGATGCTCCTTCAGCTTCGGCTTGACAAGGCCGAGGGTAAGACGCGTGCCGTAGACGGGGACGTTGCGCTTCTTGAGCGCGTACGGCAACCCGCCGATGTGATCTTCATGCCCGTGCGTAAGGAAGATCCCAAGCAGCTCGCGGTCCTGGCGCAGCAGATAGGAGATATCCGGCAGCACGAGGTCGATGCCGAGCATGTCCTCTTGCGGAAACATGAGGCCGGCGTCGACGGCGAGGAGCTTGTCCTCCCACTCGAGCGCCCACATGTTGATTCCGACTTCCCCGAGGCCGCCCAGCGGGAGGTAGCGCAGACGCCCTGACAGGGGCCCCCGCGAACTCACGCCAACGGCTCAGAGTTATTGGGGAGTCTCACAACAAACGGAGCTGTTCCGCTTCCTGCTTCGGTGCCGGAACCGGCACCGGGGGCGGCGGTGGCGCCAGGATCTTCTCCAGGTACGCCTTCACCCGGTCGAAGTCGTGCTCGAGGTCCGCCACCAGCGAGCCGTTATGAAGGGCGGCGGCCGGATGGTACAGCGGCACGTACGCGATGTCGCCTCGCTTGACCATGCTGCCGTGGATGCGTGAGATGGAGCCCTGACCTGGCATCAGGCGCTCGAGCGCATGCCGCCCGAGGATGAGGACGACCTTCGGTTGGACGAGCTCGAGCTGGCGCTTCAGGTACGGCGAACAAGCCTCCGCCTCGTTGGGCATCGGGTCGCGGTTCATCGGCGGCCGGCACTTGAGCACGTTGGTGATGTAAACGTCCGAGCGGCTGAGCCCGATTCGGGCGAGGAGGGTGTCGAGAAGCTTGCCCGCGGCGCCCACGAAAGGCTCGCCCTGCCTGTCCTCGTTGAAGCCCGGCGCCTCGCCGACGATGAGGATGTCAGCGGGACAAGGACCGACCCCAGGCACCGCCTGGGTCCGAGTTGCGTGGAGGCCGCACTTCGTGCACGAGCGGATCGTGTCGTGGAGCTGATCCAGCTCCGGGGAACTAAGCGACTTTGACTCCTGCGTTAAAGGTGATCAGGTCGCCCGCGTCGCGCACTGTCTGCATGACGGACGCGAGCTGCTCCTCGGTCAGGGGCACTAGCGGCAGCCGGAAGGGACCGGCAGCGAAGCCCATGGCGTTGAGCGCCGATTTGATGGGGACCGGGTTGGCGGCGGTGGTCATGAGCGTCTTGATCACCGGCAGCAGCCCGAGGTGGATCTTTCGCGCGAGGTCGTTGTCACCTTTCGAGTAGGCGTCGATCATCCTTTTCATGGAGCGACCCGCGATGTGGGACACGACGCAGATGACGCCGTAGCCACCCGCCGCAAGGACTGGAAGCGTCCAGCTGTCGTCGCCGCTCCACACCCTGAAGCCGGAAGGCTTTCCGGCGCAGACGAAGCCGATCTGGTCCATGTCTCCACTGGCTTCTTTGACGCCGATGATCCCCGGGAGCTCGGCGCAGCGCAGCGTGGTGGCGGCCGTCATGTTCACCGCGGTGCGGCCCTGGATGTTGTACATGATGGTCGGCCCGACTTCGGAGATCGCCTTGAAGTGCTGGTACATGCCTTCCTGCGGCGGCTTGTTGTAGTACGGCACGACCGCAAGCAGTGCATCTGCGCCGGCCTTCATGGCGCGTTCGGACAACTTGACCGAGTGATGCGTGTCGTTGCTGCCGGTGCCCGCAACAACGTTCTTGCCGGGGATCGACTTCTTGATCGCCTTGACCAGCTCGACCTTCTCGTCGTCGCTCAAGGCGGGCGATTCGCCGGTGGTGCCCGAAACGACGACACCGTCGGATCCGTCGGCGACGAGCATGACCGCGAGCTTTTCGGCCGCCTCGTAGTCGACCGAGCCGTCCTTCTTGAACGGCGTGATCATGGCGGTCAGCAGCGTTCCAATTTCTGTTGTCATTTCTTTCTGTCCCTTCCTTTCCCGCCCGAAAATTGCGGTGACGGGTGCGAATTTTCGGGCGAAGGCCCGTGCCACCTGATGGCCTGGTTCATCCGGGCCATCACAGCGCCTGGTGATATTGGTGTCGAAGGTTCACGTTTGGTCGCTCGACCGGCGCGGGCGGGTGGCACCGGCCGTGATTGCTCCCATTCCGATCGCTTGCTCGGCGATCTGGACCGCGTTCAGTGCAGCGCCTTTGCGCAGGTTGTCGGACACGACCCACAGTGCGAGCCCGTTCTTGGTCGAGGCGTCGTTTCGAATGCGGCCAACATACACCTCGTCTTTGCCGGCGACCCCGTGTGGGGTTGGATAGAGCTTGGCGTGCGGGTCGTCCTCGACCACGATCCCAGGCGAGCTGCCGAAAAGAGTTCGCGCTTGGTCCGCCGTGATGTGCTCGGTGGTCTCGATGAACACCGACTCGCCGTGCCCGATTGGCACCGGCACGCGCACGCAGGTGGCGGTGATTCGGAGTCCCGGCATGTGGAGGATCTTGCGGGTCTCGTTGACGATCTTGACCTCTTCCTCGTTGTAGCCGTCGGGCTCAGGCCTCCAACCGCCGGGCACAACGTTGTAGGCAAGCTGATACGGGTACGCGACCGCCTGCGGTTCGGTGCCTTCGGCGATCGCCTTGGTCTGGTCCTCCAGCTCGTCGACGAGGGCGCGGCCGGCGCCTGAGGCCGACTGATAGGTGGAAACCAGGACCCGCTCGATTCCCGCCGATTTCTTGAGCGGGTTCAGGATGACGGTGAGAGGGATAGCGCAGCAGTTCGGATTGGCGATGATGCCTTCGTTGTCGCGGATGTCCTCTGCGTTGACCTCCGGCACGACGAGTGGGACGTTCTCCTTCATGCGCCAGGCAGAGCTGTTGTCGATGACCAGCGCGCCCGCTTCGGCGGCGAGCGGCCCGTACATCAATGCAATGTCGCCGCTGGCGGCAAACAGCGCGATGTCGATGCCTTTGAACGCTTTCTCGTCAAGCGGCTCGACCCGGAGGGAGCTGCCGTTGTAGGTAACCGTCAGTCCCTTCGAGCGCTCCGATGCGAGAGCGATGACACGTTCGCATGGGAACTGGCGCTGCGCGAGCACGCGCAGCATCTCATGCCCGACCATCCCGGTCGCGCCGACGACAGCAACGTTTAGTCGCTTGGAGGTGGGCACGATTTCAGTTTAACGAAGGCCCAGGAGTTCGTCGAGCCCGCGATAGAAGCGCGGCTCCGAGGTCACCTTGCGGATCGCGAGCAGCACCCCCGGGATGTAAGCCTCGCGGCTCGTCGTCCGATGGACGATCGTCAGCGTCTGCCCAGGAAGACCGAAGATGACCTCCTGGTCGGCGACGAAGCCGGGTAGGCGCACGCTGTGCACGGCGACGTTCCCCTCCTCCCCACCTCGCGTTCCGGCCAGCGTCTCCTTCTCTGCTTTCTTGTGGCTGAACGGTTTGTCACGCCGCAGCGCGGCGAGCCTTTTCGCGGTCGACAGGGCCGTTCCGGACGGAGCGTCCAGCTTGGTCGCGTGGTGCATCTCGATCACCTCGACGGCATCGAAATGAGGGGCGGCTATGTCAGCCAGGTGCATCATCAGCACGGCGCCGACCGCGAAGTTCGGCGCGACGATGCCGCCGATCCCCTTGCTCTTGCAGGCGGTCTCGAGCTTGTCGACGGCGTCCGCGCTCAGGCCCGTGGTACCGATCACCGGCGAGGCGCCTGAGGCGACCGCCGCCAGCGCGTTGTGGAGCGCCTCTGACGGCTTGGTGAAGTCGACCAGGGCCCGTGGCCTTTTGCCGTGCAGAAAGGCCGCCAGGTCGTCGCCCAACTCGACTCCGCCGACATACTCGATGCCGGGCTCAGACTGGAAGGCCGCGGCGAGCACCGAGCCGACCTTGCCGCGGTAACCGGTCACCGCGACTCGTATCGGCTCGGTCATTTGCTACCTAGTTCCGGCGAGGACCACGTCCGCCGCCGCCGCCGTTTCGACCACCTCGGTCCCGTCCTCCCCCGAACCCGCCTTCTCGTGGCGGCGGCGGTGGCGACGCCAGCGCGGTGGCCATGACGTCCTTGTCGATCTTCTCTTCGATCGGCTCGCCCTTGGCCGTCAGCTCCTCGATCGCTGCCTGCCGGCTCAAGTTGAGGCGGCCCTGGCTGTCGACCTCGACCGCCTTGACGACGATCTCGTCGCCGACGTTGGCTACTTCTTCCACCCTTTCAACCCGGTGGTCGGTGAGCTTGGAGATGTGAACGAGGCCGTCCTGGTTGGGCAGCACCTCGACGAAGGCCCCGAAGGGCATGATGCGCACGACCTTGCCCTTGTAGATCTTGCCGACCTCGACCTCGTCGGTCAGGCCTTTGATCCAGTCGATGGCACGCTTGCCACCTTCCTGGTCGACCGCGGCGATGAACACCCGGCCGTCGTCCTCGACATCGATCTGGGCGCCTGTCTCCTCGGTGATCTTGCGGATCATCTTGCCTCCCGGGCCGATGATGTCGCGGATCTTGTCGGGGTTGATCATGATCGTCGTGATGCGCGGCGCGTAGGGGCTCATCTCGCTCCGAGGCCTGGGCAGCACGGCCAGCATCTTCTCGAGCACGAAAAGGCGCGCCTCGCGAGCCTGCTCGAGCGCCTGGGCGAAGATCTCGTGCGTCAGGCCCTTGATCTTGATGTCCATCTGAAGGGCCGTGATTCCGTCACGAGTCCCCGCCACCTTGAAGTCCATGTCGCCGAGGTTGTCCTCGACTCCCTGGATGTCGGTGAGCACAGCGAACTTGCCTTCACGGGTCACCAGGCCCATCGCGATGCCTGCGACCGGAGACTTGATCGGGACCCCTGCGTCCATCAGTGCGAGCGTGGAACCGCAAACAGAAGCCATCGAGGTCGAGCCGTTTGAGCTGAGGATCTCGGAGACCAGCCGCATCGTGTAGGGCCACTCCTCGACCGGTGGAATCACCGCGAGCAAGGCCCGCTCGGCGAGAGCGCCATGACCAATCTCACGGCGGCCTGGACCGCGCAGCGGTCGAGCCTCGCCGACCGAGAACGGCGGGAAGTTGTAGTGATGCATGTAGCGCTTGAACTCTTCGGCCGTCAGGCCGTCGAGCTTTTGCTGGTCCGACATCGATCCGAGGGTCGCGATCGTCAGCGCCTGGGTCTGTCCACGGGTGAAGAGGCCCGAACCGTGCGTGCGAGGCAGGACGCCGACCTCGACTGTGATGTTCCGCACGTCCTTGAGGCCGCGGCCGTCAATGCGAACGCCCTCATCGACGATCCGTTCGCGAACCCTGTCCTTGAGGGCCTTGTCGAAGAGCTTCCCGAGGATCTCGACGTGCTCGGGGAATCGCTCGCCGAGCTCGAAGACTGTCTTGCTCCGCAATTCATCGATGTCGGCCTCTCGCGAGGCCTTGTCGGCCTTGTAAAGCACCTGGTCGAGGCGAAGCGCCAGGTATTCCCCGACGATCTCGATCATCTGCTGCGGGTAGGGCACCGGCACCCACTCCCGCTTCTCCCTGCCGACCTGCTGCTGCAGCTCGACCTGCGCTGCGCAGATCCCCTTGATCGCCTCGTGGGCCATCTCCAGTGCGTCGAGCACGGTCTGCTCGGTGACACCCTTGGCCCCCGCTTCGACCATCAGGATCGCGTCGGCGGTGCCCGCGACCACCAGGTCGAGCTCTGACTCGCCCATGCGCGACAGCGGAGGGTTGACGATGATCTTTCCGTCGAGCATTCCCATGCGGACTGCTCCGACGGGCCCCCCAAACGGGATATCTGAGATCACCAGCGCCGTCGAGGCGCCGTTGATGCTGAGGATGGTCGGGTCGTTTTCCTGGTCCACGGAAAGTACCGTCGACACAACCTGGACATCCAGCCGGAACCCTTCCGGAAACAGCGGTCGCAGCGGACGGTCGGTCAGCCGCGATGCCAGGATCGCGGTCTCGCTCGGGCGTCCCTCGCGGCGCATGAAGGCACCGGGGATCTTGCCCGCCGCGTACAGCTTCTCCTCGTAGTCGCAGGTGAGCGGGAACCAGTCGATTCCCTCGCGTGGCTCCTTCGCCATCACTGCGGTGCTCAGGACGACGGTGTCGCCCTGGCGCAGGATCACCGCCCCGTTTGCCTGCTCGGCCACCCGGCCGGTCTCGATCGACAGTCGCTTGTCGGCGACCTCAACGTTCTTCGTGACGATTGCCACGTGCAATACCTCCATGTTCTGGGAGGACGGCCCCCGGAGGTGCGACCTGGGTCAGGTTCCTAGCAGCTGCCGCCAGGTCAATGACCTGAGTGAGAGCTTCTAAGAGTCTGACCCGCGCAGGAACAGCGGTGGGGTCCTCCCGATTGACTTACGACGCCGGCGCTATCTCCTGATCCCGAGCTTGCCGACAAGGGCGCGATAGCGCTCGATGTCGGTGTCCTTCAGGTAGTTCAGCAGACGCCGTTGTTTGCCAACCAGGAGGAGGAGGCCGCGGCGCGAATGGTGGTCTTTGGCGTGCGTCTTGAGGTGCTCAGTGAGCTCTCGAATGCGCGCGGTCGAAAGCGCGACCTGGACCTCGGGTGAGCCCGTGTCCTTGTCAGCGCGCTTGTACTCCGCGATGAGTTTGCCCTTGACGTCCGTCTCTACTGCCAAACCGAACGAAGAGTATACGTGCGACGAGGTTTTGACCTCAGGACACGTACTCGGCCGACCCGTCGGACCGCGGGTCGGCGGCAGCACGCCACGAGTTCATCCCATCGATCACCATCGCCTGCGAGTGTCCGAATGAATGGTGGTGTCGAGGCATCAGCTGAAACGTTCGATCTGAGCGGGCGAGCTCGGCCGCGTGCGGATAATCCGCCTCGATCGACGTCCGCGCCCCTCCTGCCTGGACTCGAACGCGAGGCCGCGCGACCGCTTCGGATGGATCGAGCTGGTGGTCGACCAGGTTGACCAGCACCTGCGCCTGGATCTGCGGCTGTCCCTCCCCTCCCATGGTGCCGAAGATCGCCCACGGCTTCCCATCTCGGGTCGCCAGCGCCGGGATCAGCGTGTGCATGGTCCGCTTGCGTGGTTCAAGCCGGTTGACGTGTTGCGGGTCGAGCTTGAAGTAGCAGCCTCGGTTCTGCAGCAGCATGCCGGTGCCTTCCGCGACGACGCCCGACCCGAAGTCGAAAGCGACGCTCTGGATCAGCGACACCAGGTTGCCGCGCTCGTCTGCCGCACACAGATAGACGGTGTCCCCGCCTTCACGTGGCCCGGCGCCCCCCATCGCGGCATGACTCGGATCCAAGAATGGTTCCAGGGGAACGGAGGCGAAATCCGGGTCGGTGATGTAGCGATCGCGCAGGGCATAGCTCGTGTCGCGGATTCGCCTCAGATGACCCACAAACTGAGGACCTGGCTCCAGCTCTGCGGGCTCCAACAAGCTCAACCTTGCCAGCATCGCGAGCGCGGTCAGGCCCTGGGTCGGCGGCGGCAGCTCGTAGACGGTCACGTCGCGATACCTCACCGCGACCGGCTCCACCCACTGCGAGCGGTGCGAGGCAAGGTCTGCAGCGGTCACCAGGCCGTCGCGCCGTGCGATCGCCGCGACGATCTGCGCCGCGATCTCTCCTCGGTAAAAGCCGCTGATCCCGCTCCGGCCTACGTCGCGCAGCACGGCGGCGAGGTCAGCGTTTCGCAGCAGCATCCCGGCCTCCATCGGCGGATAGAGCGCTTGCGCCGCGGGCTCGCTGCCCAGGAGTCCGGCCGCTGACCTCAAGAACTCCGAGAGCCGCGGCGTGATGACATGACCCTCGGCCGCGAGCGAGGCGGCCGGCTCCAGGACGGCGCCAAGCCCCCAGGTGCCAAAACGCTCCAGCAGGCGGCCCCAAGCCTCCACGGTGCCGGGCACGGTGACCGTCAGCACGCCTCGCTCGGGCATCGTGTCGTGTCCCCGCGCGCGAATCGCCTCGATCGTGGCGAGCGCGCCAGATCGGCCCGCTCCGATCAAGCCGACCGGCGCGGACGCGCCTGCGGGCCACACGATCGCCATCAAATCGCCGGCGACCGACGTCATGTGCGGATAGACGACGCACAGCACCGCGTTCGCAGCGATCGCGGCGTCGACGGCGTTGCCGCCGTCGCGGAGCACCTGCGCCCCGACCTCCGACGCTGTTTTGTGGGGTGTGGCGATCACTCCCTTGGTCACGGCCGAATTATCTATGGGTCCCGTTTCACGTCGGTGCCGGCACGCGCGGCACTCGAGCCGGTTTTACCGAGGGGTCACGAACTCGATCGCGCTCGGCTGGATCTCGAAGAGGGCCGGCAGGAATCCCACGTCCTCACCGTCGAGATCGATGCGCACCTTCTCAGGCGAGGTAACCGTGATTCGTTTCCCGTACATGAGCTCGATTTTCGGGTTGCCGTTGTCGAGGTGCTTGCCGTTCAGGAAGTCGTTGATGCCGCGCATGGTTTCGATCTTGCCGGCATCCTTGACGATGATCACGTCGAACACCCCGTCGGTCGGCGAGGCGGACGGCGCCATCTGCATGCCGCCGCCGAAGAACTGACAGTTGGCGACAACGACCTGCTGCGCATGCGCGAGCTCATGCGTTGAGCCGTCGATGACCATGGTCATCGGCTTGTTCTTATAGGTCAACAAAGCGAGCCCGCTTCCAACCTTGTACGTGAGCGATCCCAGCCGTTTGCTGCCTCGATTCACTTTGTAGACCACCTCGCCCCCCAGGCCGGCGTCGGCGATGTTGATGAAGTGGCGCACCGCTGTGGCGCCGTCGGACGTTTGATACGTCACACAGCCCGCGTCGAGCCGCCTGACCAGGCCGGTGCGCAAGACGTCGATGGCCAGCTTGGGGTCGATCGGAATTCGCAGCGTGCGCCTGAAGTCTCCCCCGGTGCCAAGCGGAACCATCGCCAGCTTGCTGGTCGTCGGGATTGGCGCACCGTTGCGGAAAAAGCCGTTGACGACCTCGTTCAAGGTGCCGTCACCGCCCACCGCGACGACGACCGGCCGCGATTGGAGCACCGCCCTCTGGGCAATCTCGGTCGCCTCGAGCGGGCGGGTCGTGAACGCGGCCTCGTAGGGCAGGCCGCTCGAGGGCAGCCAGGTCTCGATGCCGGCCCACTCGCGTCCCGCCTTGCCCCCGCCGGACGACGGGTTGACGATGAACAGGATCGGTGCGCCGGGCTGACCGACTATGGCTTATCGCCTCCGACGCCGCGCGGGTTCATGACCCCATTTGGGTCGATGCTTTCCTTGATCGATCGCCACACTCGCATCCAACCTCCCATCTCATCGGCGACCCAGCGGGCGCGAACCTGGCCCACCCCGTGGTGATGACTGATTGTGGCCCCAAGCTCGATTGCTGCGCTCATCGCGCCTTCCCATGCCCGCATGTAGGCCGAGCGAGCCGCCTGCTCGGTCTCTTCCGAGCCGCCGAACGTGAAGTACGCGCAGCAGCCCTGCTCATAGGCATGACTGAAATGGCATAACGCCAGCCCGCCGACTGCTATTGCGGACTTGACCCTTGCATGTAGGTCCGGCAGCGCCGTCCACGGCGCGGCCAGCTCGATCGTGTCCAGGTACGAGCCGGCGGGCTCGAGAAAGGACTTCAACCGCTCGGCGGAAAGATCGAATCGATGCTTCTGCCACTTCAGCCACGGATCCTCACCGAGGTCCTTGACGGCGCCTGCGATGGCGGTCACAGCCTCCGCCTCTGCCCTCGCGACCGCCGGCAACCCCGCGGTCGCGACCACGAGCAGGCATCCGCCCAAAGGGAGGTCGTAGCCGTTGAACGCTGTGTCCTCGGCGTCGTAGAGCCGCATCACCAGGGGCCTGATGCCCGACTGCATGATCGAGCGCATCGCCTCGAGGCCCTTGGCGAGATCGGCAAAAGCAAAGCCGCGTCCGACGACAGATTCGGGTAGGCGGTGGACCCGAAGCACCGCGCCGAGGATCACACCAAGCGCACCCTCCGAGCCGAGCCAGAGCTGATGCAGCGCCGGGCCCACGGCTGAGCGCGGTCCGGGTCGCGGCGCGGCGAAGCTTCCATCGGGAAGCACCACGGCGAGCGAGAGCACCATGTCCTCGACGCTGCCGTAACGGCTCGACTCCTGGCCGGAAGAACGCGTCGCGATCAGGCCGCCGACCGTGGTGCGAGGCAACGAGCTGGGAAAGTGGCCCAGTGTCAGTCCGCGTTCGTTCAAATGCTTCTCGAGGTTCATTCCGTTGACGCCCGACTCGCAACGGCACGTCAGGTTCGTTTCGTCGACGTCGAGGATGCGGTCGAATGCGCCCATGTCGAGCACGAGCTCTCCCGCCTGAGGCGAGAGCGCGCCGCAGACTCCGCTGCCGCCGCCCATCGGCGTCACACGCACTTGGTTCGCGCCCGCCCAACGCAGGATGGCTGCGACCTGCTCGCGCCCCGATGGGCGTGCAACCAGGACGCGCGGCGCCACGTTGCCGGACCGCTCGTCCATGATCGCCAGCGGCCACAGGTCCCGTACCGGGCGCTCGTCAAGGGCTGGCGCCCCGACGATCTTTTCGAGCTCCGCCCTCACTGAAGCTTGGCCGCGAAACGACCGGCGAGCCAGCCGGTCAGGATCGGTACCCCGAAGCCGCAAGGCCCGCTGTATTCGTAGCCTCCAAGCAGCGCGCCGGCGGCGTAGAGATTCTGGTACGGAACCTGGCTCTCGACATCGAGAGGGTGCAGACGGTTATCCGTGGACAGCCCGATACGAAGCTCCTCGGCGGGATCCAGGTACTGCAGGTGCTGCAGCCGGGTGCCCATGCGCGCCACCGCCTGGCCCTCATGAAACACACCCAGCCGCAGCAGCGGCTCCGCCGTCACGTGCCCACCGATCAGGCCACCACCGATGTGCCTGCCCGTGGCGAGAACGAACGCCTCGGCGCGGATGGTGCGGTCTCCAGCTTGCGCGGAGGTGATTCGGCCTCGCGCGGACTCGAAGGACGTCACGTCCGCCTTCGACGTTCCGAGGGCGATCGCCTGCTGCAGCCGCCACCCGTGTGGCGATGGGGGTGCCGAGAGGAGCTCGAAACCGCCGTGAGGCAGGTTCGTGAACCCGGGCGGGTACGCGATCGCGGTGGCCCGGTTGTGGGAGAGCTGAGGTGCACGTCGCCCGTAGAGGTCGGTGAGCGACGAGGCGATGGGCAGGTCAGCGATGCTCACCTCTTCTGGGACCGCATCGATGGCGTGAATCTCCTTGAGCGCCTGCGCGGTTGAAGCGGCGTCGTAGTCACCGACCTCTTTGACGCCGACGACGGCGACCCGCCGACCGACCAGTGCGCGCAGCTCTCCGCCTGAGACGGTCGAAGGCACGAGGTTGGCGGGTCTGCCCAGGCCGTGGATGTCCGAATACAGGCCTCGAGTCCGCCATGTGCCTTCGAATTTGAGCCCGTCCTTTTCGAGCGCGAGCTGGAGCGTATGTATCGCGGTGTCGAGCTCAGTGGCCAGGCGCACCGAATCGAGTCCGAGCCGCGCGATGGGATGGTGGGGTTGGTGCGCGAGTATCGCGTCCAGGTCGTCGACCACCTCCATCCCGCCTGCGTACAGCGCTGTCGCCCCAGGGGCCCTTGCGACCACAGTGACCTCGGCCCCATCGCGACGGGCCGCGAGGGCGGCGCAGTAACCGGCGATACCGCCGCCGATGACGAGGACCTTGGTCATGAAGCGACGATGCGGCGCGTGTCGGCGACGTCTTGCTTGAGTTGATGCACGAGCTCGTCGGTGCCTGGAAACTTGATGTCAGGGTGCAGATATCGGACGAAGCGAAGCTCGAGGCGCTGCTGGTAGAGGTCGCCCTCGAAGTCCAGCAGGAACGCCTCGACTCTCAGCTGCGTGCCGCCAAACGTGGGGCGGTAACCGACTGAAAGCGCGGCGACGAAGTCACCCTCGGGAGCGCGCGCTCGGCCGGCATACGCGCCCAGCGCCGGGATGAGCTTGTTCGGCTCGACCGCGATGTTCGCCGTCGGAAAGCCCAGGCGGCGCCCGACCTTCTCCCCCGCCTCGACCGGTCCTGCCATCGCATACTCGCGACCGAGCAGCCTGTTCGCCTTGTCCACGTCGCCTGCGGTGATCAGCCTCCGCACCTCTGAGCTGTGCAGGTCGTGTCCATCCACCTTGAAGGGAGGCACGACCTCGACCTGATGGCCGTGTTCGCGAAGCCACTGCGCGCTGCCGGTGCGGCCGCGCCCGAACGCGAAGTCGTAGCCGATCACCCAGCGGCGCAGTTCCATCACCGCGGAAAGCCGATCGATGAACTCCTGCGGAGAGAGCGATGCCAGCTCGCGGTCGAACCGCAGCACGATCGCGTGCTCGATGTCCGCGGCGTCGATCAGCGCGAGCTTTTCCTGGAGAGTGGTGATCGACTGTGGGCAGTTGCCAGGGTCGAGCACGCAGCGTGGATGTGGCTCGAAGGTGATGAGCGCCGGCTGAGACTCGGTTTGATGAGCCGCCGCGACGACGTGCCGGATCACGTCGACATGACCCAGGTGCACCCCGTCGAAGCTGCCGACCGTCAGCGCCACGGGCCCAATCGGACTCGTTGGGAGCCCCAGATGTACCTTCAGCTGAGCACCTTCTCGGGCACGAACGTGCGCCGAAGTGGGTCGGCGTGCCCCAGCGCGACCAGGCGGCCGCCGGTGTCGTGAGCTCTGATCAGTCCCGGCCCTGGCTCGGGCAGAACTCGCACGGCGCGGCCCTGCCGGACCAGTGCCTCCTGCTCCACGTTGAGCTTGACCCGCTCCATGTCCGGCAGTATGACTTCGGCCGGAAGCATGAGGCGCCGCACTTCTTCAGCGGTCGTCAAGTCCGCGGAACTGACCGCTGACTCGATGGTGAGCCCGCCGTAAGCCGTCCGGACCAACCGGCCGAGATACCCGCCCACACCCAACCGCCGGCCGATGTCGCGAGCGATCGAGCGTAAGTAGGTCCCGCTCCCGCAGCGGATCTCGACGCGGGCCACTGCATGCTCGCCCGGAGTGAAGTCGAGGAGCAGCGCCTCATAAACCTCAACCTCTCGCGCGGCGGGCTTGGGCTCATCCCCGCGTCGCGCGAGCTTGTAAGCGCGTTTCCCATCCACCTTGACCGCCGAGAACGCCGGCGGCTCCTGCAGGATGCGTCCGGTGAAGGCCGACAGGGCTACGAGCACATCGGGTGCGGTCAGACCGCTCGGATCGGCGACCGGCTCGCGCTCAGCCTCCGCATCGTCGGTCGCGGTCACGAAGCCGAAGTGGATGTCCGCGACGTAAGTCTTGGGCAGCTTCAGCGCGAACTCGGCGAGCCGGGTGGCCGACTCGAACAGGATGGGCAGGACGCCTGTCGCCAGCGGGTCGAGCGTGCCGGCATGTCCGACCCGGTGCGCGCCGGTGAGCCGCCGCAGGCGGTTGACGACGGCGAACGAGGTCTCCCCTGCAGCCTTGTCGACGTTGAGGACTCCCGCCGGAAATGGAGGTAGGTCCCGCCGATCCGTGCGGGCATCTGCAGGCTGGATGCGGCCGACCCGGGTGTTGCCACTTGCGCTCCGGTCCTCGCGCATCTACGCGATGCGCTCCGGTCCGGTGCTCGTGGCGCCTACGGCTCGGCTCGCCCCAGCCCGCATCTGCCCCGCCCGGCCGGCAGGCCCTACCTCCGCTTCAGCTCTCATTCGAGGCGGCAAGGATCGCCTCCTTCGCGGCCGCCAGCACCATCTTCACCGCCTCGTCCATCGGCCGCTCGATCTCCGCTCCGGCGGCGCGGATGTGGCCGCCTCCACCGAATGAAGCGCACATCGCGGCGGCGTCGACAGCTCCACGGCTCCGGACGCTGATCTTCGTCAGCGAGTTGTTCACTTCCTTGAAGAGGATCGCAAGCTCGAGCCCCGCGATGCTGTTGAGCGTGTCGATGATGCCCTCGGACTCGGCCATCACCGCGCCGGCCTCGCGCAGCATGCGGCGGGTCACCTTGGCCCACGCGAGCCTGCCCTCCATTTCGACTCGCATGGTGGCGAGTGCAAGGCCGCTCAGCTTCAACGTCGTCTCCGGTCGCATCTTGTAGACCATCGTTGCGATGCGGCCCGGGTCAGCGCCCAGGCGAGCGAGTCGTGCCGCATCGTCCAGCGCGCGAGGAGTCGTGTTCTCGTGACGGAAGCCACCAGTGTCGGTGAGCAGGGCGACGTAGAGGTTCGTCGCCATCGTGGGCGTGATCGGATAACCGAAGTGATCCAGCATCTCCATCACCATCTGCCCCACCGCCGATGCGTCGGGATCGATGACGTTCACGTCTCCGAATCTCGAGTTCGAAGGGTGGTGGTCGACGTTGACGATCGTGGCGTGAGAGGCGATGCGCTTGACGCTGCTTCCGGAGCGTTCAAGGTTGCCCGAGTCGAAGAAGAACACCAGCTGCGGATCGATGCCGTGAGGCGGCTCGGCCAGGATGTCCCCGAACCCAGGCAGGAACTCGTACATCTGCGGCAGCGGAGGTGGGATGAGGACCCACACCTCCTTGCCGCTGCTGCGGAGGGCTTCAGCAAACGCAAGGCTGCACCCGAGCGTGTCGCCGTCAGCATCCTTGTGGCCGAAAATCAGGATCTCCTGGTTGGCGTCGATCAGCTCCTTGATCTCGTCGTAGATGTGGGGAGTCTTCTGCTGGGTGGCTATGTCTCTGCCTCCCCTGCATCGCCGTTTGGATGTGGCAGAACTTCTTTCAGCAGCTCTGCGATGTGGACGCTGTACTCGATCGACGGATCGAGCTCGAAGCGCAGGTCAGGAGAGAACTTGAGGTTCTGCAGCCGGCGGCCGAGCTCGTGACGGATGACGCCCTTGGCCGAGACGAGCCCCGCGAGCGACTCCTTTTGCTGTTCCGGGTTGCCGAGCACGCTGACGCGTATCCGTGCTGCCCTCAGGTCTGGCGACATACGAACTGCAGTGATGCTCACGAACCCGATCCGAGGGTCCTTGAGGTCGCGCCGAATGATGGACATGATCTCCTCACGTACTTGCTCCCCGACCTGATCGGCGCGGTAGCTGGTCATGACGACCTCCGCTGTAAGCCTTTCAGCCTGACTTAGATCTCTTCCCTTTCGAGCCGGTATGTCTCCATCGTGTCGCCCGCCACGAACGCTTCGAAGCCCTCGACGGCGATGCCACACTCCTGCCCGGCGGGCATCTCGCGAACGTCTTCCTTGAAGTGCTTCAGCGAGCTGATCCTGCCTTCGTGGATCTGCTCCTTGCCCCGGATCAGCTTGACCCAGCCTCCACGGCTGACCTTGCCCTCCAGCACCCGGCTGCCGGCGATGACTCCGAGCCTCGGGATCTTGATCGGGGTGATGACCTCGACCTTCCCCTCGCGGATCTGGCGGTACGTCGGCTCGCGCAGGCCCTTGGCGGCGCGCTCGACATCCTCGGTCAGCTTGTAGATGACGTCGTAGTAGCGAACCTCGACCTTCGCCTTTTCCGCGGCCGCGGTGGAAGCCGGCGTGGGCTTGAGGTTGAAGCTGACGATGATCGCGTTCGACACGCCGGCGAGCAGCAGGTCCGAGTCGCTTACCGCCCCGACGCCCTGGCCGACGACCTTGATCGCGACGACAGGGTCTTCGATCTTCTGGAGCGCGCTGAGCACCGCTTCCAGCGTGCCCTGCGCGTCGGCTTTGACGACGAGGCTGAGCTCCTTGACCTCGCCCTCTTTGGCCCGCCGCGCCAGCTCCTCGAGCGTGATGCGCGGAGCAAAGTCTCGGGCCGCCTCCTGGGTGCGCTTCTCCGACAGCTTCGTCAGCGCGATCTGGCGCGCGACCTTTTCCGAGCCGACGACCTGGAAGATGTCACCTGCTTGCGGAACCTCGCTCATACCGGACACGACGACCGGTGTCGCGGGTGGCGCTTCGGTCACGCTGCGGCCGAGGTCGTCCGCGAGGGCGCGAACTCGGCCGTAGATGTGACCGCAGACGAAGTCGTCCCCAACTTTCAAGGTACCGGCCTGGACGAGCACTGTCGCGACCGGTCCGCGTCCGCGCTCGAGGTGGGCGTCGACAATGGTGCCGATCGCATTGCGCTCGGGGTTGGCCTTCAGCTCGAGGATGTCGGTGGAGAGGACGATGGTCGTGAGCAGGTCGTCGATGCCCTGTCCGGTCTTGGCGCTCAGGTGGACGCATTCGTGCTCGCCGCCGTAGTGGCGCGTGACGATTCCGTTGCTGGCGAGCTCCTGGTGAACGCGGTCAGGGTTGGCCCCCTCCTTATCGATCTTATTGATCGCCACGATGATCGGCACCTTTGCGGCACGCGCGTGCTGGATCGCTTCAACCGTTTGCGGCATGACGCCGTCGTCGGCTGCGACCACCAGGACGACAATGTCGGTGACCTGGGCGCCTCGGGCGCGCATGGCGGTGAAGGCCTCGTGGCCCGGCGTGTCGATGAACACCACCGGATGACCGTCGGCGGTCTCGATCTTGTAAGCGCCAATCCTCTGCGTGATCCCTCCGGCTTCGCCGGCTGCGACGCGCGTCTTGCGGATCGCGTCGAGGATCGACGTCTTGCCGTGGTCGACGTGACCGAGGACAGTGACGATCGGAGGCCGGACGGTCAGCTTCGTCGGGTCCTCGTTGGCGAGCGAGAAAAGCTTCTCGCGCGAGGTCGTGACGACGGCGCCGTCGCCCTCCGCGGCCTCGACGGCGACCACGTCCTCGCTCAAGACGGGGTCGACCGTGAAACCAAACTCGTCGGCGACGATCTCCGCCGTCGCGAAGTCGATGACCTGGTTGATGGTGGCCAGGATCTTGGAAGCCATCAGCTTCTTGATGACCTCGACCGGGCCTACGCCCAGCTTCTCAGCGAGCTCCTTGACCGACAGGGTCGGCGGCAGCACGACGCGCCGGTCGCCGTTGGCCTCGATCTTCACCGCGACGGAGGTTGGCTTGAAGGCCGAACGGGCAGCCTCGATCGCCCCCGGCGCCAAAGGCGCGGCGGCGTTGCGTGTCAGCCGGCGCTGCTGGAGAAAGTTCACCAGCTCTTTTTGGCTGATTCCAAGTTCGCGTGCGAGTTCGTGTGACTTCATGCCCGACCAATGATTATGCCGTTCCCGCCGAATTCGAAACCTGGGGGAATCTGCCCTCTCCCCTTCGGGGAGAGGATCAAGGAGAGGGGCTTAAGCCAGCATCCCCGACAAGCTCAGTCCACAGCTCCGGCTGGACCGTCGTGCGCAAAGCGCGGTCCAGGGACCGCTTTTTTCGGGCAGATGCCACGCAAGTCGCCTGTGGATGGAGGTAGGCGCCGCGCCCAGCGGCCCGACCAGTCAAGTCCACCGCTGCGCCACCATCCGACCGCCGAACGACCCGGATCAGGTCCTGCTTGCCGGCCAGTTCCCGACAACCGACGCATGTCCGAGCGGACTCAGGGCGCGGTTTCTGCACCGGCCGGCTCGTCCGCTTCGCTCGGTTTGATGTCGATCCGGAAGCCCGTCAGCCTGGCCGCAAGGCGAGCATTCTGGCCATCGCGACCAATGGCCAGTGACAGCTGGCCGCGCGGCACCAGCACCGTCGCGGTCCGGGTGGCGCGGTCGATCGAGACAGAGTCCGCCTTTGCGGGCCCCAGAGATGCCGCGACGAAAGCTTCGGGGTCGTCGGACCACGGGACGATGTCCACGTGCTCGCTGGCCAGCTCGCTGAGGATGGCGCGATGACGCACGCCTTTTGGTCCGACGCAGGCGCCGACGGGATCCAGGCCTGGCTCGGTGGCCGACACCGCGATCTTCGTGCGGAGGCCGGCTTCGCGCGCGATGGCCCGGATCTGAACCGTGCCGGCTTTGATCTCGGGGACCTCGGCCTCGAGCAGCCGGTGCACAAAAGAGCGCGCGGCGCGTGAAACACGGACCTGGGCCTGCCGCGGATTGTGCTGAGTCTCGAGGATGACGACGAGAGTCGGACGGCCCGGGTGCAGCTGCTCGCCTGGAATCTGCTCCTCCGGCGGCATCACTCCTTCGATGCGCCCGAGGTCGACGTAGACCGTCCCAGCCTCGATGCGATCCACCACGCCGCTGCTCAACTCGCCCCTGTGTTCGGCGACGTCGCGCAGCACCTTGTCGCGCTCGAGGTCATGTATGTGCCGAAGCACGGCGTGCTTGGCGGTTTGGGCGGCCATTCGCTTGAACGGATCTGACGGCAGCATCTCGATGACCTCGCTTCCGTCGGGCCGCACGGTGCGACTTCGGACCTCGAGTGCGCCCGTCGCCGTGTCGAGCTTTACGGTCACGAAACCGGCCGGGTTGAAGGCGCGTACGTACGCGGTGGCGAGCGCGCTCTCCACCGTCTGCAGCATCTCCTCAAAGGGGATGCCCACCTCGGCGCAAAGCGCAGTCAGCGCTTCCGCCAGGCTCTCAGTGGACGGCTCAGAAGGAGACCGCGAGCCTGCCCGCGACAACGTCATCCCATTCAATGTGGACTATCACCGGGGCGCGTCCGCGCGCGCCAATTCCTTGAACCGCAATGCCCGCTCCGTCGACCGCCACCAGCTGGCCCTCGACGACCGTCTCCGACTCGCCAGTGCGATAGCGCACGTTGACCCGCTTGCCGTTGAACCGCTCGTAGTCTCTGTGACTCCGCAGGGGCCGTTCGGCTCCCGGAGACGAGACCTCGAGGTCATAAGGACCGTCGATGTAGTTGGAGTGATCGATCAGCGGGCCCGCGACGCGGCTCACGCGCTCGCAATCCTCGATCGTGATCGGCTCGATGCGGTCGATCGAGATGCGGAGTGTTCGTCCCGAGTGGCCTGACTGATCGAGCGAGTAGAGCTCGTAACCCATGTGCTTGATGGTGGGCTCGAGCAGCTCTCTGATGGACGTTATGGGCCAGGTCGGCATGTTGCGGTGTCTGAGAACAATCTACACGCTTACCGCAGCGGCTGGACTCGCCTCCACACGACGAGCAGAGGAGCCGCGTTGAAGATCGAGCTGTAAGTCCCCGACACGATCCCGATGAGCAGAGCCAGGGCAAACCCCTTCAGGGTGGCGCCGCCGGCGATCAAGATCGCCGCCAGGACCAGGACGACGGTGAAGCTCGTGATGACCGACCTCGCTGCGGTCTGCATGATGCTGAGGTTCACGACCTGCTCAAAAGAGAGCCGCTGGCTGACGCGCAGGTTTTCCCGGATCCGGTCGAACACGACGATCGTGTCGTGCACCGAAAAGCCCACGACAGTCAGGACCGCGGTGACGAACAGCGTGTCGATCTCTCCGATGCGAAGGTCGAATACCTTGCCCAGGATCGAGAAGATGCCTGTTAGCAGAAAGACGTCATGCAGCAAGGCTGCCAGGGCAGACCCGCCGAACTGAAAGCCGGCGCGCCAGCCTCCCGGCACGTTCCGGAACCGGATGGCGAGCAAGAAGAGGATGGCAACGGATGCGAGGACGACGGCGAGCAGGGCGAACTGGATCGTCTCGCCCGCGATGGTCGGACCAACCTCCAGGACCTGGAGCACGTTGACGGCACCGAGCGCGGGTTGGGCCGCGAGATGGTCCTCGAACGCTTTCTGCTGCGGCGGAGTCAATGGAAGGCCGGCGCGGATGATGAAGCTGCCTCGGTTGGTCTGAATCACAGATCCGGTGATGGGTTGCGCGGCCACCGCACTCTCGACCTGCGCGACCGTCGGGTGGTTGGCGAAGCTCAGGGTGAACTCGGTGCCGCCGGCGAAGTCGATGCCGAGCAAGAAACCGCGCGTCGCCATCGAAACGATGCCGGGGATGATGATGATCAGGGACAGCAAGAAGAAGAGGTTGCGCCGCCCCGTGATGTTGAGCCTTCTCACGCGCGGCTGAGGCCGGAGCTCTTCTTTCGGACTGCCGTCAGGGACGATGTCAGCCGCCTGCTGCTGGGGCGCGACGTCAGACAGTTCGGACACGGTCGACTCCCATGAGCGCCGGCCGGCGGAGCGCGCTGCCGGTCATGACGATCGCCAGCAGGTTGTGGGTCACGATGATCGAAGAGATCATGCTGGCCACGACGCCGATGCCCAGGGTGATGGCGAAGCCCTTCACCTGGCCCGGCCCGACAAACGCGAGGATCACGCAGGTGATCAGGGTCGAGGTGTTCGAGTCCCGGATCGCAGGCCACGCACGCCTGACCGCTGCATCGACCGCCGCGGCAATGGTGCGGCCCGCCCGAACCTCTTCCTTGAATCGTTCAAAGATCAGGACGTTGGCGTCGACCGCCATGCCGACCGAAAGGATGAATCCTGTGATGCCGGCCAGGGTCAGCGTGACGGGCACCACCTTGAAGATGGCAAGGACCGCACCTGCATAAAAGAGGAGAGCGATGCTCGCCAGGAGGCCTGGCACGCGGTAGTAGATGATCATGAAGAGAACGACGATCGAAAGGCCGAGCAGTCCTGCAGCGAGGCTGAGCTTCACCGACTCGGCGCCGAGGGTTGAGCCCACCTGAGTCACGGAAAGCACCTTGAGGTCGACTGGCAGCGACCCGGAGTTGATGCCGGTGGCCAGGTCGTTTGCGCTCTGCTGAGTAAACGATCCGCTGATCGTCGCGTTGCCGCCCGAGATCTCCTGCAGTGTCACAGGGTCTGTGAGGAACTTGCCACAGACGGTCTCCGGCGTCTGTGCGGCCAGACAGGCGGAGTCATACGGCTGAGACACCTTGCCGGCGTACGCAGGATCCTCCCAATGGTCGATGTCTGCCTGGGTCAGATCGAGCCAGATGGTCAGGTGGCGCAGCGGACAATCGGTGCCGGCGCCAGGGCAGGCGGCAACGTTGTCGCGTGTGAGTGTGTCGAACAGCCCGCCGCCGCGTGACGTGAAGCTGATGTTCACGACCCACGCCACCCCGTTCTGGTCGATCGTGGCAGTTGCGCTCTGGATGTCGTCTCCGGTCAGGCCGGTGAAGGCCGGCTTGTAGCCCGGTTGAGGCCCGCTCGTCACCTTGTCGTCGGCCACCCACTTCGTATAGACAAGCTTCGAAATGGCGCCGATAGTCTTCTGCGCCTGGTCAGCCGTTACGCCGGCAAGGTCGACTGTGATCCGGTCGTAGTTGCTGCCTGCGCCGCGGATCTCCGGCTCGCTGACGTTGAGCGCGTTGACGCGCTTGTTGATGACCTGGATCGTGCGCTGCTGAACGTCAGCGCGCGACTGGCCGGCCGGAAAGTTGGTGAGCTGGTAGTCGATATGCGTGCCACCCGCCAGGTCGAGGCCGCGATGGATGTACAGCTGCCAGCCGCCGAAGTTCGGCGGCAGCCCGGGGACGTTGCCCGTCAGCGGGTAGTGGTTGGCGATGCGGTAGATGTAGCCCGCCCCGTCGACGAACAACGAGAACGCCAGGACGGCGACGACGAACAGGCGGACTGGCCAGCTGAGGACTAATTGCACGGCCGATCAGTGTACCGAGGGCTCGCTCAGCGTTGCCGAAAGACCAGGTTCAGCACGACGGTCAAAACGATCGACAGGATGATGCTGGTGGCGATGGGCACGTAGACGGTCACTCCTCCGCTCCGGAAGGTCAGATCGCCCGGGAGGTGGAACCGGCCGAACAGCATCAGCGCGCCGCCGATCACGACCAGGAGCACGCCAAAGACGAGGAGCAGCCGCCCGACGTCCTGCATCCCTTTTAAATGACCCCTACCTTTCCGCGGCCCGGCTCACATAGCGATGGTAGGAGCATTCGAGGCGCCATCCTCGCGCCTCACAGTAATCGGGTCTGCTGCGGTCCGGTTTCCGGTGGAGTGATTCCCAGGTGCCGATACGCAAGCTCCGTCGCCACGCGGCCGCGCGAGGTCCGGGCTAAGAATCCGATCTGGATCAGATAGGGCTCATGCACGTCCTCTATGGTCTCTCGCTCCTCTGACAGCGAGGTCGCCATCGTGTCGAGCCCGACTGGGCCGCCGTTGAACTTCTTGATCAGCGTCTCGAGGAGCTGTCGGTCGAGCGGCTCGAGCCCGAGCTCGTCGATGTCCAGCATGGCCAGCGCTTGCCTGGTGATGTCGACGGTGCCCCGGCCGTCACCCCTGACCTGGGCGAAATCGCGGACGCGGCGGAGCAGGCGGTTGGCGATACGCGGTGTGCCGCGCGCTCGGCGAGCGATCTCTGAGACGGCCTCCGCGGGAACCTCGATGTCCAGGATTCGTGCGGACCTCGCCACGATCTTCTCCAGCTCGGCCTTGGTGTAGAAGTCCAGCCGGTAAACCGCGCCGAACCGGTCGCGGAGCGGGCCGCTCAGAAGACCCTGGCGGGTCGTTGCCCCGACGCAGGTGAAGTGCGGGAGCGGCAGGGTCGCGGCGCTCGCCCCCACTCCCTTGCCAAGCACCGCATCGAAACGGAAATCCTCCAGTGCGGGATAGAGCGACTCCTCGACGACGCTGTTGAGGCGGTGGATCTCGTCGATGAAGAAGACGTCACGTGTGGTCAGGTTCAAGAGGATCGAGCCGAGCGCGCCCTGGTGATCGATCGCGGGACCAGAGCTGACCTTGATCGCTACGCCCAGCTCGTTGGCGATGATATGCGCGAGGGTAGTCTTGCCGAGGCCCGGGGGGCCACACAGCAGCACGTGCTCCACGGGCTCGCCACGCCGGCGGGCCGCCTCGAGCAGGATGCCCAGGTTCTCGCGCACCTGCTCCTGGCCGACGTACTCGGCCAGCATCCGCGGCCGGAGCGTGAGGTCGAACTGATCGTCGTCAGCTCGTGCGTCGAGGACGATGTCTCCGGTCACTGGAGCTCGACCCCGGCCTGATGGCGAGAGATTCGGTGCACAGGTGGCCCAGATGCTAGGCGCAGCCGAGCACCGGAGCGAACCGTATTGAACATACGTGCAGCGAGGAGCGCAGGCTGCAACGACGCAGATGGGCCGCATGGGCGCCGAAGATCCGTCATCACGGTCGGGGGCGAGCTCCCTGTCCCAGCGCTCGAAGCGCGACCGCGAGGGCTTCCTGCGTGGATGGCGTCTCTTTCCAGTCCACCGATTCGATGCCGACGCGCGCCTCCTGCGACGAGAAGCCAAGGTTCCGAAGCGCTGACTCGACAGCCTTCGGCACTGCGCCGTCGCCTGCAATTGCTGCGGCCCGCGGGACCACCTCGAGGTCCGCGAGGGCGTCCAGGCGCGGCTTAAGCTCGATGATCACCTTGGCGGCGGTGCGCGGCCCGACCCCGCTTGCACGCCTGATCGGCGTCGCGTCTTCGCTCACGATCGCTCGCTTCAAGACCTCCAGGCTCGCCGAGCTGAGGATGTTGAGCCCCACCTTTGGACCGACGCCGTCGACCTGGATCAGCATCTCGAACATGTCCAGCTCTTCGACGGTGGCGAATCCATACAGGGCGAGCTGATCCTCTCTGACCTGGGTGTGGATGTGCAGCTCGATGTCACCGCCTGGCGGCGGAAGCTGCTGGCGAGTCCCTGCTGCCACGCTGACCATGTAGCCGACGCCTCCGACATCCAGCACCACGAAATCGGCGCCCGATCTCCGAACGACTCCGCTGAGATGCGCGATCACCGGAAGTGCCCCCTGCGCGCGGCCGGCGTCACGGCCGCCTGGGTGAAGCGCCGGCTTCGCGCGTGGCAGACCGCGATTGCGATGGCATCGCGCGCGTGGTCGTCGAGGCGGCCTTCAGGGACCTTTACCTGCGCCGCCAGCATGCGTGCGATCTGAGCCTTGTCCGCGTTGCCGTAGCCGGTCAGGATGACTTTTACCTGGCTCGGCTTGTACTCGAAGACGGGAACGCCACGCTCCTCGAGCACGGCGAGTATCGCTCCTCGCGCCTGCGCCACCGCGACCGCGCTGGTCGCGTTCCGGCCCATGAACAGCTCCTCTAGGGAGGCTTCTGCCGGCGGGTTCTCGTCGAGGAGCCGGCGAAGGTGTTGGGTGATGATCAGCAATCTCTCCCCGTCACGGCCCGGGCGGGTGATGACAGTGCTGCAGGCCAGGACGAGGTTGGGTTCTGACAACAACGCAAAACCTGTGCTCGCGAGCCCAGGATCGATCCCGAGGATCAGTCCGTTTGCGGCGCTCGACATCTATCCATCAGGTTCTACACCTGTGCTGAGACGCGTTCAAAAACGCGGCGAGGACTTCGTCCTCACCGCGGGAAAGCTCCAGGCCATGACTGGCAGGCGCCTGGAAGGTGAAAGTCTGGGGACGGCCGGAGTAAATCCGGCCTATTTGCGACCTTTCAACTAATTCCATTCATACCTGTGCTGAGACGCGTTCAAGGACGTTGTTTGGGATGTCAAAGTTGGCGTAGACCTGCTGGACGTCGTCGTCCTCCTCGAGTGATTCCATGAGCCTGAGCACGGCGCCTGCTTTGTCTTCATCGACCGCGACCGTCTGCTTGGGCTGCATCGTGATCTCGGCGTTATCGACCGTGACGCCAAGCTGCTCCACCGCCGCCTTTACCTTCTCGAAGCTGTTGGGCGGCGTGCTGATCTCGACTGACTTGCCGTCGACCTGAACGTCATCCGCCCCGGCTTCGATCGCCGCGAGCCCGACCTCTTCAGGATCGATCTTCCCGGCGTTGGCACTGATGACACCCTTGCGCTCGAACATCCAGCCCACCGAGTTGGACTCGCCCAGGTTGCCGCCGAGCTTCGCGAAGCGGTGGCGGATCGACGCGCCCGTGCGATTGCGATTGTCGGTGACTGCGTCGACCATCACCGCCACGCCGGCCGGCCCGTATCCCTCGTAGCGCACCTCTTCCATGCGCTCGCCGCCAAGGTCGCCGGTCCCGCGGTTGATCGCGTTCTGGATCTTGTCGGCCGGCATGTTGATCTCACGAGCCTTCTGGATCGCCAGGCGCAGCCTGAAGTTGCCGTCCTGATTCCCGCCGCCTTCTTTCGCGGAGATCGTGATCTCACGGCTGGCCCGCGTGAACGCCTGGCCGCGCTTGGCGTCGACGATGGCCTTCTTGTGCTTGATGCCGGCCCATTTCGAATGTCCCGACACCTACCGAAGCCCTCCGAACATCTTTTCGCTAATTCTACTTCAGGCGGATTCGAACGAAATTTCTTTTGCCCGCCTGAAGCACGTCGCCCTCCTTGAGCGCTGCGCTCTCGGCGGCCTTCTCTCCGTTGATCCGAATCCCGCCCTGCTCGACGAGGCGTCGCGCGTCCCCTCGGCTCTTCGCGAACCCGACCTCGACCAGCGTGGCGAGCAGGTCGTCCGGCTGGGTGGCAACGCGCTCTGGTACCTCTTCAGGAGTCGAGTGCTTGCGAAACTTCAAGTCGAAGTCCTCTTCGGCGCGACGCGCGGCATCTTCGCCGTGCAACCGCTTCACCAGCTGCCGGGCTAGCGCGGCCTTGGCATCGCGCGGCTTCATCGTCAGCACCTCGGCTTGCTGCTGGGCATCGAAGCCTGAGACCAGGCGAACGTACTTGTCGATCAGCTGGTCCGGGATCGACATCGTCTTCCCGTAGATCTCTTCCGGCGGCTCGTTGATGCCGATGTAGTTGCCGAGCGACTTGCTCATCTTCTGGACACCGTCGGTCCCCTCCAGCAGGGGAAAGACCGCGATGTCCTGCGGCTCCTGCCCGTAAGCCTTCTGGATGTCGCGTCCGAACAGCAGGTTGAAGAGCTGGTCGGTGCCGCCGATCTCGACGTCGGACTGGACTGCAACCGAGTCGTATCCCTGGTTGAACGGATACAGGATCTCGTGCGCCCCGATCGCGGCGCCTCCTTTCAGGCGGTCGGCGAAGTCCTCTCGCTGCAGCACCTGCTGCAGCGTTGCCTTTCCCAGCAGCCTGAGCACGTCGGCCGAATTCATCGCCCCGAGCCATTCGGAGTTGAAGCGGATCTCAGTGCGATCGCGAACGAGTACCAGGCTGGCCTGTTCGTAATACGTCTGGGCGTTGGCCGCAACCTGTTCTTTGCTCAGGATCGGCCGCGTTTCAGAGCGGCCGCTGGGGTCGCCGATCATGGCCGTGAAGTCCCCGACGATCAGGACCACCGTGTGCCCTTCGTCCTGGAAGGCGCGAAGGACGTCGAGCACGACCAGGTGGCCGACGTGAAGGTCTGGGGCGGTCGGGTCGAGCCCAAGCTTGACCCTGAGCTTGTCCCCTCGTTCGAGCCGAGCCCTCAGGTGCTCCTCGTTATGGATCTGGACCGCCCGCTCACGCAGGCGCTCGAAGAACTTGCCCGCCAAGTTCTACTGAGGGACTGGGCTTGTGCTGAAAAAGATCTGAGGGTCGGAGGGCAGAGCGGGCTGGAACAGGTTGATGATCGGCTTCTTGGCCAGATCGACAAGTGGAACCGCGATGTGGGAGCCGTTGTACGCGTCGCCGATCTTCAGCTCGAGCGCGTCGAGCTGGGACCCCCCGATCGGGTGAGCGGCAGCTCCAAGCTCGTAGATGACGATGACGGCAAGGACACCCCCCGTGATAGCGCCGACGATCACGCCCAGCGAACGGTTCAAGACGAGAGCGGGGATCTGGATCGACGAATGCGCGAGCTGTGTCGCTCCTTCGACGATCAGGAGCACGGCGGCTGCGATCCCGAAGAACCCATAGATCCTGGCGTCGGCGACCTCGAAGTTGGATGACTGCTGCAGGATCAGCCCTGCCTGCAGTCCCATGTTGGTCGCAGCAAGGAATGCGACATACAGGGCGACCAGCCCGATCAGGCGGCGGAACACGCCGGTGAAGAAGCCGCCCACTGCATAGAAGAGAACCAGCCCGATGGCCGTCCAGTCGATCCACGTCATATTTGAAAGTCCCTACCTTCCCGGTCCGAAATCGCATACCACTGGGGTCCCCGCGGCGAAGCCGCGGGAGGCCGGTTTCGGACCGAAGCCGCTGAAGCGCCCCCGGACCGGGTTCCCCGGTCCGGGTAACTGTGAGCGGAAATACCGCGATGTCGGCACTCCGGGATGTTGGTTTGTATGCAGCGCTTCACCGGCGCCTCATATTCGGAACCGGGCCTGGTGTCGCTTTTCCAACGCCAGCTTGATCTCAGACATCACTTTCTCCACTTCGGCGTCCGTCAGGGTGCGCTCGGGGCTTCGGAAAGTCAAGGTGAAAGCGATGCTCTTGTGCCCCTCCGGAACCTGGGCGCCATGGTATTCGTCGAAGGCATGAGCCATCTCCAGGAGCTCACCGGCGGATTCTTTGATCGCCGCCAGGAGCGAACCTGCCGCGACATGCTCTTCCACGACGACAGCAAGGTCCCGGTCGACCGCGGGGAATCTTGGCAGCGGTTGCGCGCGGGGTAGGCGCGACGCCGCGAGCACCGGCTCGACGTCGATTTCGAACGCTACCAGGCGACCTTCGACCCTGAGGCTCGCACCTACGGTCGGATGAAGCTCCCCGACGTAGCCGAGCTGCCGGCCGTCCATCGTGACGGCTGCGCATCGCCCCGGATGAAAGAGCTCCGCGGCGCCGCGCTGGTACGTGCACGCCGGGGCAGACAGCGCCTCGACGCAAGCGTCGAGCACCGACTTCATCCTGTAGAACGCTTCTCGCCCGGAGTCCGCGGAGGAGCCGGCGGTGGCGACAGCCGCGATGCGCAGAGGCTCATCTGGCTGCGTGTTCTTCTCGCCGACGCGGGCGAGGAACGCCGCGGCGATCTCGTACACGCAGACATCGCCACGCCCGCGGTCGCGATTCAACGCCACGGCGTCGACCAACGATGGCACAAGTGACGTACGCAGGGTGTCCATGTCGTCGCTCAAGGCATTCGCCACGCGCATCGCTTGCGCGGAGACCCGGAGAGCTTCGAGCTTGCGCCCCGAGACCAGCGCGGGATTCCACGTCTCGGTGAATCCCGCGCCGGCCATGACCTCCCGAGCCGCGTCGAGCCGGCGGTCGACGCTTGGTTGCAGCGGCGTCCATCTGTCGTGGCGCCGGCCGGGCAAGGTGGGCGCCACCCTGTCGTACCCATACACGCGGCCGACCTCCTCGACGAGGTCCTCGGGAATCGTCACATCGAGCCGGAACACCGGCGGCAGGACGTCCCATTCGCCATCGCCGAGCACCTTCACGTGGAACCCGAGACGGATGAGGATGGCCTCCGATTCCTGCAGCGGAACGTGAACGCCCAGCACCTCATCGATGATCCAGGGCTTCATCCGGATGCGCACCGGTTCCTGCGGGTGCGGGTAGACGTCCGGCCACTCGCTGTGCACGGTGCCACCGGCCAGCTCGGCGATGAGCGATGCAGCCCGCCGCGCCCCGGCCAGGGCGAGCTCGGGTGGCAGGCCGCGCTCGAACCTCGCGGACGCTTCTGTCCGGAGCCCGAGGGTGCGCGCGGTCTGGCGCACGCTCGGTCCGTTGAAGGTCGCCGCCTCGAGCAGGATGTCGGTGGTCCCGTCATCGACGGCTGTCTCTTCCCCGCCGATCACGCCGGCGATCGCGACCGCACGCTTAGCGTCGGCGATGACGAGCATGTCGGGACCCAGCTGGCGTTCGACGCCATCGAGGCACAAGAGCTTCTCGCCGCCGTGGGCGCGCCGAACGCGGATCTCGGGCCCGTTGAGCTTCGCAAGGTCGAATGCGTGCAGCGGTTGGGCGTATTCGAGCAGCACGTAGTTCGTGATGTCGACGATGTTGTTGATTGGTCGCACGCCGCATGCGCGCAGCCTTCGCTGCAGCCAGCCCGGGCTTGGACCCACCTTCACGCCCGTGATCACGCCGCCGATGTACCTGCTGCACAGGTCGGGGTCGTCGATGGCGACCTTGACCAGGTCTTTGCCTGGCGGATCCGCAGTGCCGGTGAATGCCGGCATGAAATCACGCGTCATGGGACGGTCAAGACCCGAGGCCAGCTCGCGCGCGACACCCATGTGTCCCATGCAGTCCGGGCGGTTGGACGTGACCTCGGCCTCCATGATCGCCTGGTTGGGGATCACCGTTGTCAACGGGTCGCCGGGCTTGCCAGAGGCGAGGATCAGGATTCCGGAGTGGTCGTCGCCGAGCATGAGCTCGGACGCCGAACACAGCATGCCGCCGGCCTTGTAGCCCGCGATGTTCATGTCCTTGACGACGTTTCCATTCGGCACCGTCGTGCCCGGGAGGGCGACCGGCACCAGCGTTCCAGGGACGGCGTTCGGCGCGCCGGCGATGATCTGCACGACGCGTCCACCGAGGTCGACCTGGTGGATCCACAGCGGCTTCCGCGACTTCGGGTGCGGCACCTGCTCCAGCACCTTTCCGATCAGGATCTGCGAAAAGTCCACGAGCGTGAGCCCTTCGACCTCGATGCCCAGGCGGGTGAGCACCTCCGCCGCCTCCTTGGGTGGAACGTCGGCCAGGTCGACGAAGTCGCCAAGCCATTCGTAGGAGATGCGCACTTCTAAATGCCCCTACCTTTCACTGGCTAAAACTGCTCGAGGAAGCGAAGGTCGGACTCGTAGAAGAGGCGGATGTCGTCGACGTCGTGCTTGAGCATCGCCATCCGCTCGATGCCGAACCCCCACGCGTACCCGTTCCAGAGGGTGGGATCGATGCCACCGTTGCGCAGCACCTGCGGGTGGACCATGCCGCAGCCGCCGACCTCGAGCCAGCCCTTGTGCCGGCAGCTCTTGCAGCCCATGCCGCCGCAGATGCCGCATGACACGTCGAACTCGAAGCTCGGCTCGGTGAAGGGGAAGTAGCTCGGGCGGACGCGCACCTTGCGCTCGACTCCGTACAGGGACTGGATCATATAGAGCAGCGTGCCCTTCATGTCTCCGACGGTCAGCGCCTTGTCGACAGCCAGGCCTTCAACCTGGCTGAAGTACGGCAGGCGTGTCGCCTCCAGCGCGTCGCGGCGGTACACGCGGCCTGGGGTGATGATGTAGATAGGCGGTTCCTTGATCCTCTGCATCGCGCGGATCTGGACAGGCGATGTGTGCGCCCGCAACAGCAGCTCCGGGGTGAAGTAGAAGGAGTCCCAGCTCTCCCGCGCGGGATGACCGGCCGTCAGGTTGAGTGCCTCGAAGTTGTACCACTCGGTCTCAACCTCCGGGCCATCCTCGACCTGGTACCCAAGGCTCTCGAGCACGGTCTCGATCTGCCGGCGGACCTGTGTGAGGACGTGGATGTGGCCGCGGCCGAGCGGAGGGCCTGGGAAGGTGATGTCGATCGCCTCGGTCTCCGCGATGTCGGCAAGTCGCTCGCCCTCCAGCTGAGCCCGGCGCGCTTCCAGGCCATCTTCGATTGCCTTCTTCGCCTCATTGGCCGACTGGCCGAGCGCCGCCCTCTGGGCCGGCTCGAGCTTGCCGATGGACGACAGAAGGCTGCTGATCCTGCCGTTCTTGCGTCCCAGATACTCGACTCCGATCGCCTCGAGCTCGGCTTCGGTTCGCGCCTTGGCGATGGCGGCAATAGCTTCGGCGCTCAGCGCGGAAGGTTCGCTCATGCCGTCAGCCTCCGTCTCACTTCGAACAGGATCAGGGCCGCCGCCGCGGCGACGTTTAGCGATTCGACGCCTTCGCTGAGGTGCACCGTGACGAGCTTGAGGTCGGACCGGGAGAGCCCGTGCGCCTCGCTGCCGAGGACGATCATGCCCGATTTCTCTATTGGCGCATCTGCAAGCGCTTCGCCGCCCGACGCGGAAGCACCGTAGCCGTCGAGACCCTCGAGGTCCTGCCAGGAAGCCCGTGCGACCTTCAGCCGGAACACGTTTCCTGCCGACGCGCGCACGGCTTTCGCGCTGTAAGGGTCGGCGGAACCTTGAAGCACGGCCAGCGCAGGTGCGCCCGCGGCGGCCGCGCTTCGGCAAATCGCGCCGACATTGCCCGGATCCTGTACGCCATCCAGCACCACCAGCGGCCAGCGCCGGCCGCGTGCGGCCGCGATTGCGGCCTCGGCATCCGCTTCCTCAACCCTGGCGATTGCGATCACGCCTTGCGGCGTGACGGTCTGGCTGACGGCACGGAACACGCCTCGACTGAGGGTGACGCGCTTGTTCGAGCCGGCATCGAACTCATCACCTTCGCGGACAGCAACCAGCTCAAACGTCAGGCCGGCCGCTTCCGCCTCGGCAAGCACGCGTGGACCCTCCAGGAGGACAAGGCCTGGCTCGCGCCGTTGGGCGAGACGCCTGATTCGACGGACGATCTCGTTTTCCGGGCTTGAGATCAGCTGCTGGTCAGAGTGCTTTCTTGGCAACCTCCACCAGCTGAGCAAAGGAACCGCTGTCGCGCACGGCCAGGTCAGCCAGCACTTTGCGGTCGATCTCCACTCCTGCCTGGCGGAGGCCGTGCATGAGCTTGTTGTACGGCAGCCCCGACTGTCGCGAGGCGGCATTGATGCGCGCGATCCAGAGCTGGCGCATCTCGCGCTTGCGCCGCCTCCGGTCGCGGAACGAGTAAGCGAGCGCGTGGAGCACTGCCTCGTTGGCGGGCCGGAAAAGCAGCTTCTTTGATAGGCGGAAGCCCTTGGCGCGGTCGAGGATCGCCTTGTGACGGCGGTGAGCCGGGACGCCTCGCTTGACTCTGGCCATGCCTTAAATCCCCAGCGCCCGCCGGACCGTCTTACGGTCCGCCTTGGACACCGGCTGCATGTTCTCGTAGTTCCGCTTGCGCTTCTTCGACTTGTGCTCGAGCAGGTGGCTCTTCCACGCGCTTGCGCGCATCAGCTTGCCGTTCTTCGTCACACGGACTCTTTTGGCGATGCCCTTCTGAGTCTTGAGCTTAGGCACTGGCCGTCTCCTTCTGGCGGGTCGGCGCCAGGATCATGAAGAGGTTCTTGCCTTCGAGCAGGGGCGCACGTTCGACGACGGCGAATGGCTTCGCGTCGTCCGCGACCCGGTCGAGGATCCTTCTCCCGATGTCCTGGTGGACCATCTCGCGGCCCCTGAACATGATCGTCACCTTTACCTTCTCTCCTGCTTCGAGGAACTGCTTCAAACCCTTGAACTTCGTCTGGAAATCGTGCTCGGCGACCTTCGGTCGCAGCTTCATCTCCTTCAGCTTGGTGACGTTCTGCTTGCGCCGCTGGTCCTTTTCCTTCTTGATCGTCTCGAACTTGTA
>Ga0137409_10000612_pt1 | contig 39350 bp, 36 predicted proteins | sample CZODoug1_16funga_FD_122059 | JGI IMG/M metagenome (GOLD analysis project Ga0137409, IMG submission 122059) | Vadose zone soil fungal communities from Angelo Coast Range Reserve, California, USA - CZODoug1_16fungal (Hybrid Assembly) | ecosystem: Environmental > Terrestrial > Soil > Vadose zone...
TCACCGCGGCCAATCTCCCTCTCTACTTCTTCTGTGCCCTGGCCATCATCGTCCTGTGGCGACGCGGGGACCTCGGGCACACCGGGCGGCGCGAGACCCTGTTGTTGTTCGCCGCTGTCGTGGCCACGGTCTATTCGATCTGGGCGTTCATCGGGGTGGGTTTAATGTCGCTGCTATGGGCGCTCGCGCTCGCCGTCGCCGGCCTGCCGGTATACCTGTGGATGCGATACGGCCGTCGTGCCGCGGTGGAGTTGCGCGGTGGCGCTTGAACCTGCGCGCATGACGAACCGATTATTTCTGCTGTCCGCTGTTGCGCTGCTCGCGATCGCGCCGAGCGCCTGTACCCGCGCACCTACCCCGCCACCCCCGACCGTCGCGCACGCGCCCTTCACGCCGGACAGCGGATCGCTCGCGGTACATTGCGGCACGCTGATCGACGGCGTTGCGAATCAGCCGCTACGTGACATCACCGTGATCATCCACGCGGGCCGCATCGTCTCGCTGACGAAAGGCGCAGCCCCGCAGCAGGACCTGCCCTGGCTCGATCTCCCGGATCACACCTGTCTGCCGGGAATGATCGACATGCATACGCACCTGACGGATCGGCCGGAAGACACGGCGGACCTGCGGGTCTACCTGCATCGCACGGATGAAGAAGTGGCGAAACTGGCGGGCGAAAACGCACAGGCGACGCTCCAGGCAGGCTTTACCTCGGTGCGTAATGTCGGCACCTACATCGCGTGGACGGATCGCGCATTACGCGATGCCATCAATCGCGGCGAAGTCGCGGGACCGCGCATGCAGGTGGTCGGCTACTACCTGACGATTCCAGGCGGAGGCGGCGACCTGCTGATCCCGGGCGTACCCGAAGCCGACATACCGCCACGCGTGCGCATGGGCGTATCGCGCGGCCCGATACAGTTCGCGCGCCATGCCCAGATCGCGGTCGATGGCGGCGCCGACGTACTCAAGGTGATTGCCTCCGGCGCCGTGCTGGCCTACGGAGGCGTGCCGGGCAACCCCGAGATGAAGCCGGAGGAGATCGCCGCGGTTGTGAAAGTGGCGCACGCCGCGGGAATCAAGGTCGCGGCGCACGCTCACGGCGCGCAGTCGATTCGCGAAGCCATTCTTGCCGGCGTCGATACGGTGGAACATGCATCGCTCATCGACGATGCCGGCATCGCGCTCGCACGCGAGCGCCAGGTCGCATTGTCGATGGATGTCTACGACGGCGACTACATCGACACCGAAGGACGCAAGCAGCATTGGCCCGAGGAATTCCTGCGCAAGAATGTCGAGACCACTGAAGCCCAGCGCCAATCATTCACGCGCGCGCACGCAGCTGGTGTGCCGATCGTTTTCGGCACTGATGCCTCGGTATTCCCGCACGGTTTGAACGCGCGACAGTTCCCGATCATGGTCGCGCGCGGCATGACGCCGATGGAAGCGATTCAATCGGCAACTTCCGTTGCCGCGCACTACATGGGCTGGTCCGATCGCGTCGGTGTGCTCAAGCCCGGGTTGATGGGCGACTTGATCGCCGTACCTGGCGATCCGCTGCAGGACATCACGCGCCTGCAGAAAGTCGACGTGGTGGTCAAAGGCGGCCTGGCGTTCCGCACGCCGCAATGACGCTCATCGCGCGCGGGCGATGATCAAGCGTGCAAAGCGATCCGCCGAGCCAGCGTCATGCAGCAGGAACACCGACGGCTCGGTCAGTTCGAGTTCCAGCACACAAGGCCGATCCGCGGTGTCGCGGATCAGGTCGACGCGCGCATAGAGCAGCGGGCCGCCGGGAATCGCCCGCACCGCCTGCTCGCCAACCAGGAGTTCCGCATCCGTCGGTATTCGCGGCGTGATCGTCTCCGCGGCGAACAGTTGCTCCGTGGGGTTCTCGCCGGGCCGCAGCAGCGCGCCCTTGCGGATCGAATGACTGAACCGGCCCTCGAAATAGAAGAGTGCCGTTTCGCCGTGCACATCGATGCGCTCGAGATAGGGTTGAAGCAGCGCGGTGTGGCGCATGTCGAGCAGCTGCTGCACGTGCTGGTGAATGGCGTCGAGGTCGGCACGCGAATGTCGCTGGGCGTGACGCGAGCCGGACCCGACCGCGGGCTTCACGACCAGCTCGTTCGCGCCTTCGCGCTGCAGGAATTCACGCACGGCGCCTGCGCCGTCCATGCCGGGTTCGACGAACCGGGTCGGCACGATCGGCACGCCGGCGCGCGCGAGGTCCCGCATGTAACGCTTGTCGGTGTTCCAGCGAATCACCGGCACGGGGTTGAGCAGGGTCGTCAGCGTCGCTACCCGCTCGCTCCAGGCGAGGAATTCCGCGAGCCGGATCGAGGCATCCCAGGTCGAGCGCAGCAGGGCGAGGTCGAAGCGCGCCCAATCCACACCTTCGTCGTCCCAATCGACGGCCTGCACCTCGGCACCCGCGGCCCGCAAGGCATCAAGGAGCGGTGGCATGTCTTCATCGAGGCCCTGCGCGGCGCGCGCCGACACCAGGGCAATGCTCTTTCTGATACTGGACGTCGTCGGCAAGCGCGATTTCCCTTTGAGTCGATATCATGGGCGGCAAGCTCTGCATACTCTAGCGGCGAAACGGAGATCGGACCATGAGCGACTCGACTGTACGCAGCCGCCTGTTCTCTTACGAGACCGGGGTCCTGTTCCTGCTGTGCCTAACTTTCGGGATCGTGTTCTTCGATCGCAATGCCTCTTTGTATCTCTCGCCCTACATAGTGCAGGAGCTCAAGCTCACCAACGAGCAGGTCGGGTGGCTGGGCTCGGCGCTCTCGCTCACTTGGGCGCTCTCGGCCTACTTCTTCGGCGCGTGGTCCGATCGCCTCGGCGTACGCAAGCCATTTCTCCTCGCATCCGTGCTGTCCTTTTCCCTGTGCTCGTTCCTGTCGGGTGTTTCGCAATCGTTCGGCGTGTTGCTGGCCTCGCGCCTGCTGATGGGACTCGCGGAAGGGCCGTTCCTGCCGGTCGCCATGACCATCCTGATGGCTGTATCGAGCGAGGAGCGGCGCGGACTCAACATGGGTGTGATGCAGAACTTCTTCAGCAACCTGATGGGCTCGTTCGTGGCGCCACTGGTACTGGTGGCCATTGCCGAGCACTACAACTGGCGCTGGTCGTTCTACATCGCTGGTGTTCCGGGACTGATCTGTGCGTTTTTCATCTGGAAGTACGTCCGCGAGCCGGCGCGCGTTGCGGTTCCAGGTGCGAGCGTGGGCAGCACAGCGCATGGGCGCATCGGCCTGATCGAGATGCTGCGCGTTCGCAACGTCTGGTTGTGCGTCATGATCAGCGTGTTCATGGTGCCGTGGATGCTGCTGGCGTGGAATTTCCTGCCGCTGTTCTACACGTCCTATCGGCACTTCACGCCATCTGAAATGAGTGTCCTGATGAGTCTGCTCGGTGTTTGCGCGGCGGTCGGCGCGTTCGTGGTGCCGGCGCTCTCGGACCGTATCGGCCGCAAACCGGTCTTGATCGGTTTTTCGCTTCTGGGCGCGCTGGTTCCGCTGACGGCGCTCTACTACACCGGCCCGCTTTGGGCGCTGGGCGCGCTGATATCCATCGGCTGGCTGGCCTCGGGCGTGTTTCCGCTCTTCATGGGCACGATTCCGGCCGAGAGCACTTCCCCCCGGCATGTGGCGAGCGCCATGGGTCTCGTGGTTTGCATCGGTGAAATCGCCGCGTCGGTGCTGACCCCACTCGCTGGCCGCATCGCCGATCAGACCTCCCTCGCGGCGCCCCTGCTGATGCAGACCGGCTGCGCGCTGATCGGCGGCGTGTTCGCGATGTTCCTGGTCGAGACCGCTCCGCTGAAAGTCGCGCAGCGGCGCGCGACTGTGCTTGGAGCAAGTCAGGCGGATGCCTGACGAGGCGCTGACTCGCCTGGCCAGGGCAGACGATCGGCCGCGAGCGCCACCAGTCCACCAAGAATTCCAGCGCTGACGAGCGCCGTCCTCAGGCTGGTGGCATGTGCCACCTGTCCCCAGAACACGCTGCCGAGCGACAGCGATCCGTAGAACGCGAGCAGGTAGAACGCCATGCCGCGCGCCCGGACCCAGTTGGGCAGCAGCGCCTGCGCCGCGATCGGAAACGTCGTCACGACAGTCATCCAGGCCAGGCCCGCAATCACTGCAGCGGCTGCGGCGACAATCTGGTTCGTGGTCACGGCAATCACTACGGTAGTCAGGGCGGAAGCCAGACTTCCGGCACGCACGAGCTTGCCACCGCTCATGCGCATCCTCAGGCCTGGCATCACGAACGCGCCCACGATCGCTCCGGCTCCGAGGCACCCCAACAGAGCACCGTAGTACGAGGACGTACCGTGCAACTGCACGCGCGCGACCAGCGGCAATAGCGCCCAGTAGGAGCTGAAGCAAAGAAAGAAGAGTGGCGCACGGATCAGCACGCGCCGCAGATCAGGGCTGTCGCGCACGAAACGCGCCCCGGTCATGAGCGCACTCAAGATGGGCTCCGGGCGACGCGCGTCGCCCGCAGGCGAGTGCTTCCACGACACGAGCACCACCGCGCCGACCAGGAAGAGAGCCACGTTCGCTGCATAGGCGCCGACGATGCCGCTCGCCGCGATGATCGCACCGGCAGCTGCCGGACCGATGACACGTGCAATGTTGAACCCGAGGTTGTAAAGCGCCATGCCGCGAGGCAACTCCTCGGTCGGGAGCACCTCCGGGAGAATCGCCTGCCACGCGGGTTGGGCAAACGCCGCGACGATACCGCCGATGAGACACAACGTGATCAATCCCCACGGGTGCAGAGCGCCGAGGTGCGTAAGGACACCGAGCATGATGCCTACCGCGCACAGCAGCAGCTGCGAAGTCACGATCACCGCGCGTCGATCGAATATGTCAGCCACGACCCCCGCAGGCAGCACGAAGATTGCGACCGGCAGGTAACTCGCGGCCTGGATCAGGGCCACCATGCCGGGGCGCGGATCGAGCGTGGTCATGAGCCACCCTGAGGCAACGTCGCGCATCCACAGCGCGATGTTTCCGAGGAGCGTCGCCAGCCAGACGAAGGCGAAGGCTCGATGACGCAGCGGCGCGAGCGCGCCGGCCGGGCGCGCGGAATCGTAACCTTGTCGGGGCATTCTTGGGTGCGATGTCCGAGCTTTGAAGCGGCGCGGATGATACCGAAGATCGCGGCGCTGCGAGGAGATCGCCGCCTGATACAGATAGTGAATGCCAGCATCCAGGGAGGATTGCCATGGCTACCGTGGAAGTCAGAGCCTACTTGTCGCCATCGCTGGTGCTGCTCGCGATGGATTGGCCGGACGGCGAGGCCCGAAGCGACTTTCTCGGCTTCGCGATCCGCCGCACGCCGGGCTTCAAGAACTTGCAGACCGGTGTCGTCGCCCCTTCCGACTGGCTTCCCAATCGACTGTCCTTCGACGGACCGCCTCCCGAGGGTCAACCCGATTTCCCGTCGAACGATGCCCCCATTCAGAAGTTCATGTGGTGGGACGCGCGCCTCGATGGTTCGGGTGCCGGCGACAGCCTGAGCTACGAAGTGACGCCTGTCTGTGGCACGAAGGCGGCGCACGCGCTGGTGCCCGCGGCCGCAGCCACGGTCACGATATCCCTGCCGGCGCATGTCGAGCTCGGCATCGGCACCTGGTTCAACCGTGCGGTCATGTCCTCGCAAGCGTTTTCGCGCAAATGCACATCCCTGGGTGTGCAGAGTGGCGTCAAGCCGACTGCCGCGCAGGCGAAGCACTTACGCGAATGGCTCGCCAACGGCATGCACAAGCCTGTGCCCGATTTCATCGGAAGTCCGGAATACAAAGCGCGCATTCGCATGCTGGCTGAGGAGTAGCAGTGATCCCTTGCAATTCCTACACCGGTCTCAACCGGCGGCGCTACTGACCGCCGTCGGAGAGAGCGCGGATGTAAGACTCTGCTGGCATCCCCATCCACTCGATAGGTCTATATTCCCGCGCACTGGAAATGCGGCTGTACAACAAGTAACCAGCGAGATCCGCAAACATGATCACCGAATGGCCTAACCGCCTGGTTGCGGCCGTGTATCGATTCCGACTTCGTTCATTGGCGTCTGGAAAAGCGCAGCACCACCAGCTGATCTGCAATCCGTGGCACGCAGTCTCCATCGCGACGGGCTCGATGGTCACCGGAGCTTGTCCTTGCAAGGCTGCGGTCGCGTTGCAGGGTCAGCGCTTCCTGTCCGCAGAAGCGCCCAAGCTGCCGCTCCGTGGCTGTTCCAACCCGAAAGGCTGCCAGTGTAGTTATCGGCACCACGCCGATCGACGCAATGACCCCCGCCGAGCGATCGACTACGACCTGCCGAGTAACCTGTTCACCGGGATCGAGCGGCGCGCGGCCGCACGCGGGCGACGCCGCGCCACCGACATCTGAATATCGGTTTGCTCTGCTCCTCTGACGGGGCCGCAGCCTGCAGGTCCGAAATCGGCCAGAGCCTCGATCAGGTCCGATGCAGACTACTGGGTCAGCGCATCGCAACCCAGCGTTCTCCGCCGACGGCGGCAAGAGCTGGGAAGTGAACTGGATTGCGACCGACACGCGCATCATCACTCCGGCAAGGTGATCCCGGAGCCGCCCATCTCTCTTGGGACATCCTTCATCTTCGGCAACCCATCCTTGATGTGCAGCTTCGTATCCTGGTAGTTCACATGAACACCGGCGTGATACGGGAAGTCGGGAATGACCGCGGCGTAGACGTCAGTGAGACCCCAAATGGGATGCTCAGTGAACAGATGCCCGCCGCAGGACTTGCACCACTTGCGATAGCTCTTCGGCGTCTTGTTGTACGTGCCGATGCTGTCCGCTCCGCGCATGACGCGCAGCGCATCCGGCTTCCACAAGCTGAAGGCGTTCAGCGGCGATGCCGACCAGTGCCGGCACGAGTCGCAGTGGCAATACCCCATGGCGGCCGGCTCACCGCTGACGGTGAACTGCACGGCGCCGCAGAAGCAGCTGCCTTCGTAGAGTTTCCGGTTGCGAACGGGATCGTTGGGCTCATTGGCTGCGGGCATTGTGGCTGGTCCTTCTCGATGGATGGGGGAGATGAGTCGCCGCGAAATTGTCCACCAGGGGTGACGTTGTTAGTATCCGTGCCGCCGCGCTGCAAGTGTTGGCCAACACTCCGCGCTTATTGTCCGAAACCCCATGGATGCTCTATCAGGCTTGCTCAAATCGGTGAGTCTTGAAGGCGCCGTGTACCTCAACGCGGAGTTCACGGCGCCGTGGTGTCTGCTTGGGAAGCACGGACTGATGAGCGTCCGTGAGCGGCTGGCCGGGGCCGAGCACGTCGTATTCTTCCATTTCCTGACCGAGGGTGCCTGCAAAATCCGGCTGCTGGATGGCGGGGAAGTTCTCCCTGTGGCTGCCGGCGACCTGGTTTTGTTCCCGCAGGATGACCGGCACTTGATGGGGAGCGACCTGCAGATCACCCCGTTACAGACCGACACGGAAGTGCGCCCGGATGGTGCGGCCCTCGCCGACTTCATTCACATGCGCCACGGCGGTGGTGGCGCGGTCACGCGCTTCGTTTGTGGGTACCTCGCCTGCAGCCGCGGCGTGTTGCGTCCACTGCTCGAAGCGCTGCCACGCGTGCTGCGCATCCCGCTCGGCGCCGGGCCCACATCCGAGTTATTACATGAACTCCTGCGGCTGGGCGTCCGTGAGTCTTCGGGTTCACGACCGGGTGCGCAGTCGGTGCTCGCCAAGCTTGCCGAGCTCATGTTCGTCGAAGCGCTGCGTCGGTATGTCGAAAGTCTCCCGCCGGAAAGCACCGGCTGGCTCGCTGGCGCGCGCGACGCGCATGTCGGGCGCGCACTCGCGTTGATGCATAGCGAACCAAATCGGGCCTGGACGGTGGATGGCCTGGCCCGCGCGGTGCACCTCTCGCGTTCCGCCCTCGCCGAGCGTTTCGCGACGCTCGTTGGCGAGCCGCCGATGCGCTACCTGATGCGCTGGCGACTCGCGCTCGCGGCGCGAACGCTGCGCTCGAGCGAGCAAGCGATCGCACGCGTGGCTGAGCACAGCGGCTACGAATCGGAAGCGGCGTTCAGCCGGGCGTTCAAGCGCGAATTCGACGTATCCCCCGCAGCCTGGCGCAAGGCGAGAGCTCAGTAGCGAGTGCTCGCTGGCGCTTCGGGAACGACCCGAGGTGACATACTGCGGCGGCAGTGGCGCAGGGCTTGGCCACCATCAGCCCCGCTTATGAAATCCCAAAGCAAGAATCGGATGGATCGCAGCCGCCTGCCGGAGCAATGATGCTCACGGGAGCCTGCCGGCTAATCGATCCGAGATGCATATGAAGCTTCTCTACCAGACTCATTCGGCCTATGCCCGCAAGGTCCTCGTGTTTGCCCACGAAGTCGGTATCGCCGGCCGCATCGAAGTCGTGCATCACGAAACGAGTCCGACGCGCCGCAACGAGCAGGTCTTTGCCGAGAATCCTCTCGGCAAAGTGCCGGTCCTGGTTCGACCTGGGCTGTCGCCGCTCTTCGACTCTGATGTCATTTGCGCCTACCTCGACACGCTGCACGGCGGACGCAGGGTGATCCCGTCGCAAGGTGAGGCTCGATGGCAAGCGCTGCGCCTGCAAGCGGTGGCACAAGGACTCGCGGAGGCCGGTAACGTAATTCGTTGGGAGACGGTGCGCCGGCCAAAAGAGCTGCGGTACGCCCCGCTACTCGAGGGACACGTGGAGAAGCTGATCGCGACCTATGACTGGCTGGAGCGGGAGCTGGATATCGGTTCACCTATCCATGTCGGCCACATCGCCCTCGCCACCTGCCTGAGCTGGTTCCAGTTTCGCGCGCTGCCGACATTCCGCGAAGGGCGGCCTCGCCTCGTGGCCTGGTTAGACGAGTTCGAAGGCAGACCATCGATGCGAGCTACGCCCTTGTCGGGAGAGACGCACGATACGTAGCTGGCGCGCCTGGCTCCAATCCTGCGGCCCGCTCACCGCTTCTGGTACGGGTGGAAAATGTAGTCCTTTGCCTTCACTGCCTTATGGCACGTATGCCCGCAATTGGGGGTGCCGTCCTTGTTGGGCGTGAACGTGTCGGACTTGGGGTCATAGTCAAACTGCGCATATCCCCATCCGCCGGTGTCCGGAAATCTCTTGCTGTCCTTCTCGATGAGAAAGAGGTCCGCAAAGGTGTCCGGCACATTCACGGAAAAGGGCGCCTCCGTACTCTTTTTCGGTTTCCACTGGATCTTCGCAATCTTGGAGCCGTCGGGGAACGGCTTACCGTTGCCGGGAACGCCGGCCTTGTAGGCGTCGATCATCGTCGGATTGGCGACGATCACTTTCAACCGCTCTTCGGTCTGGGCGACGGAGACAAGCTGCCAGTCTTCGTATCCCCTGAAGTCAGAGAATGGGAGCCCATTCGGCACTTGCAACGTGTACTTGTCCTGCGCGGAAATGGCCCTGCCGGCCAAGACGGCGAGCAGTATCGTAAACGCAATCGTCAGCACGCTCTTGCCGGTCATCGTGAGCCCTCCACTATCAAGTTCGGCGTTCTTAGTTCTTCAAGTTCTTCACCCGTTCTTAATGCTACCGCTGTGATGAGCCGGCTGCATCAGACGTCACGCACCGACACCGATGCCAATGCGCACGGGGCTACTCTTGATCTTCTCCGCGGGCGGTCTCGTAGCTAACGAGCAGGTCAGGGGTTGTGCCCGCTGCGGCTTCCTCGCGAATTGATGGCGCGCCCGGAGGGATTCGAACCCCCGACCCCTTGGTTCGTAGCCAAGTACTCTATCCAACTGAGCTACGGGCGCGCTGTTCTGGCGTGCAGATCCCGCATGTTTTGCGTGAAGGTGGGCCGATGAGCCCGGCCTAGCGCGGGAGGGCGGCGATGCTACCACAGGAGCGCAAATTGTCTAGGCGACGGCCCGCCCCGGCGGATCTACCTGTCTGCCGCTCCGGGTGGTGAGCCGGCTAAGGTGGAAGCGCCACTCGCTGCGCCGCCGCCGTCTGCATGCAATGCCGATTCCATCCACGTCCTGATCCGCCGGGCATCCGCGGTGCGCGTGTACTTGCCGAAGGAATCGAGCAGGACGATGACGACGGCGCGGCCCTCGATCATCGTCTTCAGCACCAGGCATCTGCCCGCTTCGGCGATGTAGCCTGTCTTCTGCACGATGATGTCCCACGTCGGGTTGGACACCAGCGAGTTCGTGTTGCGGAATTCCAGCATGTGCCTGCCGATCTGCACGGCATAGCGGCCGTCAGTCGAGTAATCCCGGATGGTCGGGTCCTGGGCTGCCGCGATCACCAGCTTGGCGAGGTCGAATGGGCTTGCGACGTTTTCACTCGACAGGCCGCTTGGATCCACGAAGTGAGTCGAGGTCATGTGCAGGGCTTGTGCCTTGGCGTTCATCGCTCGCACGCAGGCCGGCAGTCCGCCGGCGTAGTTTCGCCCGAGCGCGTGGGCGGCGCGGTTCTCGGAAGACATGAGAGCGAGGTGCAGCAGGTCGCCGCGGCTCAACTTCGCGCCGACCGGCAAACGGGAGTAGGCGCCCTTGCCGCTGCTGCGATCTTCGGCTGTGATCTGCAGCTCCTCATCGAGGGGCTGCCCGGCCTCGATCACGACCAGTGCAGTCATCAGTTTGGTTATCGAGGCGATCGGCGTAGCGAGATCGGCCTGCTTCGCGTAAAGCACCGCGGAATTGGTTTCATCGAGGATCAGGGCCGAACTCGACCGCACCTCGGGTGCGCTCGAATGCGCGGCTGCGGGATTCCTGGCGGGGGCGGCGGCGGCCTGAGACTGCGAAGTGGCGCAGAGCATCAGCAAGGACGCCAGCACTATGAGCCCGATCTCCCTTCCCATCCAGCACGACTCTTGTGATTGCGGAGCGCGTGCAGAGTACCAGATTTTCCACCCCTTCCGCGCGCCCAGGGTTGAACTCCGGGCCCGACCCCGCGGACTTGGGCGCGAGACCGGGATCGAACTCAGAGCGGCATTGTCGTTCAGGCAGGCAGGCATCCCACGACTGTAAAGAGCCATCGTCAACCTGGCGTAGACGCAGTTTGCAAACAAGGAAGGCCGCTGGGGTCAGGTGGCCTCGCTGAGCCGCGCGGCGCGCATTACCAGGTAGTTTCTCTCCGGGACGCTCGAGGTTTTTTCCGCAGCCGCGCGATATAACGCCACTGCGGACTCATGGTCACCGGAGCGCTCCAAAAGATGTGCGCGCACCGCATCGAGTCGATGACCGTGGCTCAGGCGAGCGTCGCCATCCAGCGCGCTCAACAACTCGAGTCCCTGCTCCGGACCACGCACCATGGCAGTCGCGATCGCGTGATTGAGAGTCACGATCGGGTTGTCGGACATGTGCTTGAGCACGGTGTAGAGCGCGAGAATCTGCGGCCAATCGGTATCCTCCGCGCGCGCTGCTTCGTCGTGGACGGCCGCAATCGCCGCCTGCAGCTGGTACTCCCCGACGCAGCCCTTGGACAACGCGTCGCTTACGAGTGCAACGCCTTCGGCGATGGCTCGGGCATCCCATAGCTTCCGGTCCTGCTCGTCGAGTGGAATCAGCTCTCCGACGGGGCCGGTGCGCGCTGCGCGGCGCGCATCGGTCAATAGCATCAGTGCCAGCAGACCCGTAACTTCGGCATCCTCTGGCGCAAGCGCGTGAACCGCGCGCGTCAGGCGGATCGATTCGCTCGACAGGTCGGCGCGCTGCAACTCGGGGCCCGAGCTCGTCGTGTAGCCCTCGTTGAAAATGAGATAGAGAACGTGCAGTACGGAACCAAACCGTTGCGCGCGCTCCTTCTCGTCAGGCATGCGAAACGGCACGCGAGAGGTCTTGATGCTTTGCTTCGCCCGGCTGATCCGCTGCGCCAGCGTCGCCTCCGGCACGAGGAAGGCGCTCGCGATCTGCGCGGTGGTCAGACCGCCGACCGCGCGCAGCGTCAATGCAATCGCCGATGCCGGTGAAAGCGCTGGGTGACAGCACATGAAGAGGAGCACCAGCGTGTCGTCGGGATCGAAGTGCGGCTCGGCGTGGACCGCTGGCGCGACGACAATCGGCAGGTCCTCGAGCGCGGCGGTCTCGCGATTGCGGCGCGAGATTTCGCTGCGCACGTGGTCGGTCATGCGTCGCAGCGCCACGTGGATCAGCCAGCCGCGGGGATTCTCCGGGATGCCCTCGCGCGGCCATTGCGCAGCCGCCGCGATCAATGCCTCCTGCACGGCGTCCTCTGACGCGGCGAAGTCACGAAAGCGCCGCAGCACCGCGCCCAGCACCTGTGGCGCCAGCTCGCGCAGCAGGTGCTCGGCACGAGCGTCGAGCGCCGCAAAGGTCACTTGAGATCTTTGTGCGAGCTCAGCACTTCGCGGACTTCGATCATGAGCGGTGCGTCGCCGACTCCCGGCGCAGTCGATGCTTCCGCCGCAATCTGATACGCCCTTTCGGCGCTCTCGACGTCCACGATCCAGTAGCCGGCGAGAAATTCCTTGGACTCTGGAAACACACCGTCTGTGATTGGTTTGGCATCCTTGCCGGCGCGCACCAGCTTCGCCTGGGTCGGCGATGCGAGCCCCTCGGCACCCACCAGTTCACCGGCTGCGCGCAGCTTGCGGCTGAAGTCGATCATGAAGGCGATGTTCGCCTCGATGACCTTCTTTGGCCATTTCATGTACTCCTCGTAGCCGCCACAGCGTGTGTTCATCATCAGCATGTACTTCATGGCACTGGTTCCTTTCGTTCAACGCCCCGCAATAGTGCGTCTTCACGCATAGGTCGAGGCTGTCAGCCGCTTCTCTACATGGGGTATGAACATTTAGACTCGCCGCAAGAGCATCTAATCGTAACGCCACGATCCTGAGAAGGGCGCCCGATGCTCCAGTTGCACGTTCGCACCCATCCAGTCCAGCCCGGGAGAGAGAATGAAGCGGTCTTTTTCAACGAATCGAGTGGGTCCTGCGCTGTCTGCGCTCGCCGTTGCAGCGCTGCTGGTCGCTTGCTCCGCCGATCCAGGACCTGCCGTAGCGAAGGCCGCTGCCCATCCAAAGTTGTACATCCTGGACTGCGGCACGATTGCCCCGATGGATCCGAAGCTGTTCGGGCTCGAGCGGAACGAAATCAAAGGCGACGGCGGTTTTGTCACGCCCTGTTATCTCGTCGTGCACCCGAAGGGAACGCTGATCTGGGACGTCGGACAGGTGCCTGATGCGCACATCCCGGACGACGGCACCGAGGTGGCCGAGCAAGGAATCTTGAAGGCGACGCGCCGCCTGGCACCACAACTCGCAGCGCTCGGCTACCAGCCGCAGGACATCACCTATATCGCGATGTCTCATTACCACGTCGACCATACCGCCAACGCCAACCTGTTCGCGCGTTCCACCTGGATCGTGCAGCGGGCCGAATACGACATCATGTTCAGCGAGGCTCAGGTTGGTATCCGCTCGCCCGAGACGTACCAGGACCTGAAGAACGCCAAGCGCATCACCCTCGACAATGCGGATCACGACGTTTTCGGCGACGGCACCGTGATCGTCAAGACCGCGCCCGGACACACGCCGGGACACCAGATGCTGTTCCTGAAGCTGGCGAAGTTCGGACCGCTACTGCTCGTCGGCGATCTCTACCATTTTCCCGAGGAGAAGACGCTTGATCGGGTGCCGACCTTCGACTTCGACGCCGCCATGACGCGCGCCACCCGCAAGAAGGTGGACGAATTCCTCGAGCAGACGCACGCGACCATGTGGATCCCGCACGACCCGGCGAGCAACGCGGCATTAAAAAAGGCGCCTCAATTTTACGATTGAGGCGCCTTGAGAGCTCCGCGCCGGGGTGCGCGGCTCTAGGGGAATCGAATCAGGCCGGATCAATTGTCAGGGTTGAACTGATCGCACGAGACCTCGGGGTTCCAGTTCACGTACGTTCCGTGCGGATTGTCTTTCCATGCCCACACATGCAACGTGTAGAAGGCCGGAAGCCCGAAGCGATTGGGACTCTCGAACAGATGAAACAGCTGCCCCATGAGCTGCGGCGGCGCCGCGTTGTTGGCGTCCCACGCATCCTTGATGACCAGGTAGTCCGCTGCGACCAACCGTAACTGGCCGTTCGCCATCGGCTCGTAAACGAGCAGCTCGGGGCGGGTTACATCCAGTGTCGGGTCGGCCACGAGTGGTCCGTTGACGAGGTGCAGGCCCATCGCACCCTCATCCGATCCGCTCACACAGCCGAACTGAGCGACGTAGCCCTCCGCCATCGCCACCCGCGCATCGCGGAAACGACGCGTGGCATCACGGACGATCCTGACGAAGTCGCTGCTCTGAGCGTTGTGCTCGGACGCCGGCACCATATGTTGTGACGCCTGCGTTTGCTTCGCCTCATCTGCACTGGCGCCCAGCCACCACGACGCGCTGGCCAATGCGAAAGCGCTGATGATGAATGAATACTCGAATCGAGTTCCGAATTGTCCGATCCTCATGGAAACCTCCTGAAATCCGGACCTCAAGCGAGTCCGTCAAGGAGGAGAAGCCGCAACGATGGCTGCCAGGGCTCATCAGTCTGGCAAAGAAAAAGGCCCGCATCGGCGGCGATGCGGGCCTTGATCAGAACGCAGCCGAGCGTTCTATCCCTTATTTATTCTTCTTTTTCTTCATTGTTCCTTCTTCGAAACCGCTTTGACCGCGGCTTCGGCGTTGATGAAGCCGAAGCCATCAAGGCGGCTGTAGCCTTTGCCGATCAGATTGTGAAACTCGCCGCTGAAGGTCCGGCCGCCTTCGTAGGTGCCGAAGAAGCTGGCACCGCCCGGGGCGAACTGGCCTGATGGGATCAGGATACCGTCGCCGAGCAAGTCAGCCGAGTTGCCGCCGGCGGCGCCGGTAACCGGACCCGCTCCATCGGCTTCATCGCGATCCACCCCGAAGGAGAGCAAGTCGCCGCTGCCAAACGTGCCTGGCAGGAACGTGAGATCCAGTTGCTTCCACTGGCCCGCAACTCCCGGCGGGTCGGCCGGCAGCGAGAACGTGCCGGTGACATCACCAGGAGTGAGACCGATGGTGCGCCCGACCACGAACGGCTGGCCCGGCGCCGGAAGCGGTGTGCTTCGCTCGTCGAACACGATCCCCTGTGGCGTCTGCGTGGGGTCGCCGCCGCTGCCATTGATGGAGAAGCTCTGCAGGCGTCGCACGCCGAACTGCGTCAAGGTGAACACGTTCGGGTCGAACTGGCTGATCGCGTTCGGATCGGCCGACGCATTGATCGTCAGCAGGTTCCCCGCGGACAAAGCGATGCCCCACGAAAAGTAAGGATCGAGGTCGTGGCGGAACGCGCTGTTCTGGAGGATCTCGCGCATCTTGCTGGGCTTGACCTTGCCCGGCCCTCCGGCCGCATTGAGCACCAAGGCAGCGACGGCCGCTGCATGTGGCGCCGCTGCGCTGGTACCGAAGAAGTTCGGGAAGGTGTCAGGATCGACAGCCGAATCGCTGACGAAGAACGTCGTGTTGGCGCCATCCATCGCCGCCACGTCCGGTTTTTGCCGGATCTCCGGACTGCGGAAGCGCTTGTTGTCCTTGTCGAAGTAAATGGTCGACGGTCCCGGCGAGGTGAAGGCCTCGGGCACGAACGGCGCAAAGAACGGATAGGCTGCGACGCCCATGGCGCCCCGCGCCGAGTTGTGACCGTAAGTCACGGGACTCTGGTAACTGAAGTATTCCTGCGGGTTCACGCCGCCGAATCCGACATAGCGAATCCGGTCCGCCACGTTGCGCTTGTGACTATCAGGAACGTTTGCCCGAGCAATAACCATCTGCAGGGTTGCGCCCGGGAGCGAGCCGATCTCGAGCGGCCGGTTCGTGAACAGGTTCTGTTCCGCGAACGCACCGATGAAGGTGCCGTTGGTCAGGAAGAACAGCAGGTTGTAGTCCGACAGTACCTGCTCGGTGACTTCGACTTCCTGCACGCGAAACAGGAAATCACCGGACTGGGCCGGCGTGAAACTATCCACGACGACCGTATAGGTGCCACTGAGCGGCAGTTCGAGAATCAACGACTCCGGGTTCGTGGTCGAATCCACGAACTGGATCTCGTTGCCGTTCGGATCGAACAGGTCGAACGTCAGGTCGGGATTGGGAGTTCCCGTGGTCGTGTTGTCCGCATCGACGAAGATTTCAACGACCTGCCCCGCCGTGCCATTGAACGTGAAGCTGGTGTCGCCGCCCGGCGGCACCGTTCCCACACCCGAAGCGAGCGGCGCGCCGATCGGTGTCGGCGGCTGCGGATCGAAAGGCTCGTTCCACTGGAAGACAATCGTGCTGTTGTTGGCGAACTGGATGGTCTGCGCGATATCGACGGCACCACCCTGCGCAAAGTTGTGAAAGCCGCCCGCGTAGAGGGCCGGATCAACGCTTGCGAAGTTCAGGTTCGTGCCAGCCCAAGAGGACGAATTGCCGGGCACGATGCGCGGCTTCGAGTCGTAGGACTGCGTGGCCGGCCGATTACCCGCCGAGGAGAAGTAGGACACGCCCTTCGCGGCTACTTCGTCGACCGCCTGCGCCACGATGCCGTCCTGGAAGAAGGGCTCGGCCAGGTAAATGATGTCATCGACGATGACGTCCGCCTTGAAACCCGCCACGGCGTTGGGCGCGTTCGGGAATCCGGCCAGAGCCCGGATGTTGTCGGCGAAGTTGACCTCGCCGCCGTTGGCCGTGGCGAACCCGAGGCGTGCTTTGGGTGCCATGTCGTGCACGATCTGCAGCATGGCGCGGCCTTCGTCAGTGCCGCCCGGCGAATCCTGGACAACCACGACGGGCTCCATGTTCCCTAGCGGGTTGCCCGCGCCAGGGAGGTCGCCGGTAGAGATGTCGAGCGCCGCACTGTTCGGTGCTGCGTTCGTATCGTAGCTATCGGACATCACGCCGACCGTGATGCCTGCACCATCGACGCCCTGGATCTGGTCCACACGGTGTTGGACAACGCCCTGGCTGGTTGTGGCGCCGACGTTGGTCGCCATCGGACTCGACGGCACCACGGCGAGCACGCCCTTCTTGCGGGCGAGACTCACGAGCGAGTCGGCGGGCACGTACGCTTCGATCACGCCCGCGCGATAGTTCATGTCCGAGGCCGTGACTTCCACGTTGACCATGCCACGCACACTCTGGAGCACTGTCGCAGCCGGCAACTTGCCGTCGAGTGTGATGCGGACGAGCGCGCGGCCCGCCGCGTCAAATTGCACCGGATTGATTACCTGGAGTTCCGGTGCCGCGGTCGCAGCACGTCTTTGCCCCGACGCCAACGCCTGCGCACTAGCCGGTGCGGCGATCTGCTCCAGACCTCCGCCGAGATTTCGTACCGCGTCCTTGGCCTCAACGAGCGCCGGTGAGAACACCAGCGTTACCAGCGCGCACGCGAGAGCAGCCGCACCCGGCCGCGAAGCGCCAATTCGCAGGCAAGGGATTCCCTCATGACGTTCCATGAAAATACACTCCGTTTTTCCCGGCGGTGAAATCGTCCACATGCGCCGCAAACCCCTGCGATCGCCTTGTTGTTTTCCGGACGACTATCGCGCCCGACCTTAGTCGGACGGCCCCTTACGTGAAACTCACGTGCCGGCGAAGCTACGCCTTCGATTTGCCTGATTCAAGATGCGCCGCCAGACAAGGGGCGACCTGAATCAGCCTGGAATTTTTTACACAGCAGGCGTGCGAGGTTGTCACACAGGAGTTCGTCACTTGACGTACGCGCGCACAACACCTTCGAGAAACTCACGCCCCTCGTAGAGGGATTTGACACGCCGCTTCTCATTCAAGCCGTGCGCGTTGGTCTCACCGGGTATCGCGAACATGCCACTCATGCCGTAGGTCGGTATGCCGGCGTTCATCAGGAAGCGCCCGTCGGTGGCGCCCGCGGACATCAGCGGTGCAACCGCCACGCCGGGCCATAGCTTTGCGGCCTGCGCCTTCACCGGACCCATGATCTCGGGCGTCAGTGGCGGAGCCGACGAGCCCTCACGGCGGCGCACGATGTTCACCTTCACCTGCGGATCGCCGATGGCACTCTCCAGTGTTTCCTTGACCTGCTCAGGTGTCGTCCCCTGCATCACGCGGCAGGAGAGTGTCACGGTGGCTCGCTGGGGCAGAGCAGCGTGGCGAGCGCCGCCTGGTCACCCGGATCCTTGGCGACGGCGCTCATCGCCGCCCCCGTCTCGCCGCCCAATATCGGGCCCGTCACTCGAAAATACTCGCGCACCACGGGAACGACCTGGACCGGGAACGACAACTCGGCGACCTTCTGCGTCGCCACTGCGAGTCGGTAGATAGCGTTGTCCGGCACGGGTCGCGAGGAGTGCCCGCCCGCGTTGGTGACCTCGAGTAAATACACCTGGTGGATCTTCTCGCCCGCCTGCACTTCGAGCGCCAGTGGTCTGCCGTCTGCGGACAGCAGGCCACCCGCGCCTTCGTTGAGCGCGAAGGCAGCATCGATGAGCTCGCGGCGGTCCTTCAGGATGTAGTCCACGCCGTTGACGCGACTCGAGGTTTCCTCGCCGCAGGTCAGGGCCATGATGAGGTCGCGCCGCGGCTTGAAGTTTCGTTCCTGCTTCAGGCGAATCATGAGGTCGAGGAACACCGCCGCCATCGACTTGTCATCGGCCGATCCGCGGCCGTAGAAGAAGCCGTTCTCCTCGATCAGCGTGAACGGATCGCGTTCCCAGTCCTCTCGCTTCGCATCGACCACGTCGATGTGCGCCAGGAGCAGCACGCCCTTTTTCGTTGCACCCTTGGCCCGGATACGCGCGACGATGCTGCCGTCGTCCGGCTTGCCCTCAGGAATCACCAGCTGTACCTCGTCGCCGGTGAATCCCGCCGCCTTCAGGCGCGTCTCGGCGGCACGAACCAGTTTCGTGCACGAACCGGTCGTGACCGAGGAATCGATCTCGACCATTTCCTTATAGATGGCGCGGAACGCCTCGTGGCCGGCGTCAGCATCCGCGGCTGCGGCGTGGGCCAGCGAGACGAGTGAAATGGAGACAAGGATTGCGGAGACGAGTGTTTTCATACGCAAAGAGTACCGAAGAAGACCGGTTAACGATGGAACGGCGGAGGTATCGGGAGCCCGAGCTGCACCTGTGCTCGGAGCATCGGACCGTGGGCCTGAGACTGAAAATGCACACGGTACATCTGCGCGTCACGGAAATAGCGCTGCAGACGCTCGCCGCGCCGGACCACTGACGCGCCTACGCTGTGAAACAGCATCTCGATGGCTTCGCAGGCTGCGCGACTCGCTTCGCGCGAGGTACCCCACACGCGCATCGTATCCTCTGCGCTGATCGGCGCCCGTGTCTTCATCCAGCCTTCGCACTGCTCCACATAAAGGCGTGTCGCAGCCAGGGTCAGCGCCTCGGCCGCATCTGCTCGGCACATCGATTCACCGTACAACCTCTGAAACTCGGGCTCGTCCATGCGCTTGCGTGCAGGGTCTGCGAAGCTCGGCTTGACGCGCAACAGCCGCTCGTACTCCTCGCACGCCGCGCGTGCGGTGCCGGTGAAGATGGCGCCGAACTCGCAACTGAACCAGCCGAAGATGAGGCCGAGGAACAGGCCCTCCTGGTGAAGGCGCGTGCCGGGTGTGCCGTCCGGCAGTCCTGCGGTAGAAAGTCGCATGATTGGCGAGGGCGCGATGTGACGGTCCGGTATGAACAGTTCGGTGAGCTGCACGCTGTTGGATCCGCTGCCTTGCATGCCCATCGCCGTATCGCCGCTCCAGTCGGGCAACACCGTGAGCTTCTCCTTGGGCACGACGAACACGATGCCACTCGGCTTACCCGACTCATCTGCAATGACTGCGCCCCCGAAGAAGTGCGTACACACAGGAATGCCGGATGCGAAGGACCAGATGCCGCTGACGAGATAGCCTCCATCGACACGCTCGAACTTCGGAACGCCGGCAGGTCCGGCTGCGTACGCTGCGCGGAAGTCGCCCTCGGGTCCGAAGATTTCGCGTTGCACCGCTTCGCTGTAGCAGGCACCGAGAACGATTGCGTGTGAGGACGCCAGCGTGTAGCACCAGCCACTGGCCGGATGTCCGCGTGCGAGCTCCATGATCACGCGGACATGAGTCTCGCAGTCCGTGCCCAGGCCGCCGAACATTCGTGGCTGCAGGATCCGATAGAAACCGCCCTCCAGCAGCCGGCGGTGAATTGCCTCGGGGTAGCAGCCGCGCGCATCGTTCGCGTCCTGCTCCTTGCGCAGCTCGGCCGCGATCTGCTTCGCCTCGGCAACCAGCCATTCGGGCGTCCGAGGCGGAAGATGTGGTGTGGGAGCGGCCGGAACTTCCGTTCTTTTCATGTGAGTGCCATCGACCGCGAGAGCGTGGCGGAGAGAGAGGGATTCGAAATCGCGTGGATGACTTTGCGGATCAGCAAGTTACTAATCGAAAAAGAATCGCCGTCCCCTCCAATCCCCCAAAGGCCCCGTATTTGCCACCAGATTTGCCACCAGAGCCGACAGACTCCCTATCCAACGCTCCCTGAGTATGAATCAGGAGGGCAGATATATAGGAGTCGGATTCAAAAAGTGTGAGCGCCAACTCGCGAAAAGGGAAGCTTGTTCTCCCGATAGAGACGAGACGAGGAAATCGCTGTGTTGGTCAGCCAGGTGACCGTGCGGTTGTCGAGAACGTCGTCCCGCGTGAGGCCTTCGCGTTGCCCGTCGAAGGCGCGAGCGATGAGCTGGTAACCAGGTCGAGCTCTTTTGGCGAGAGATAGGGCTAGGATCGAATCGAAACAGTAAGCTGATCTCATCGCCGCGGTTGGTCGACCGCAGGCCACGCTTACGGCTTTCGCTTGCTCTCACTACTCTGTCTGGCGGGGCCGGCGGAATAGAAGAGCTTGCTAACAATCTGCCACCGTCCGCTCAGCTTGATGAGATGAAAACGGTTCGTGAAGGTGTATCCGAAGAGATTCTTCTCGATGACATTCCCCGTCGCAGTGTCACCCATCGCACTGATGGAATCGAGCGAAGCCTCATAGCCACCTTGGCCCGGACGAGTGGTTGCGTTGGCGAGCGCCTGGAAGAAGGATTCGGGTGATCCAGTCCTGGCGCCAGTTCCCAGGTCGCCGGACATCCGCGCATCTGCGTGGAACAGTGAGCGGGCACGCCCCGCACCCGCCGCTTCCGTTGCTTCGATATAGGCACGCAGTACACAGCGCACTTGTTCTTCAGCCGAAAGTTCTGCCGATGGCTGCAACGGAGCACAGGCCGAATCGACGTCGGAACCTGCGCGCTCGCCAATATACGGAATCGCAACTAGCTGATGCTACGGGAATCCAATGCGCTCTCTGAATTTCCATACCATCAAAAGTACCAACGGAAACGTCCGCTATTCTCGCCGGCAAGGCCATATTCGGGCGTTCGGGACGTATAGGTCGCAGGTTCAAATCCTGTCACCCCGACCACTGAATCTATTGAAAGAAAATTCTCTCTGATCTTCCGGGGTTCCACCCCATTTTCTGCTGGGGTGCCATTGGGGTGTCAGTTGTCGAATTCATAAAGACCCTAGCGGGATTCGCAACATGCCCGAAAGTGATGGGCGCGTCGCTAGCATCTACGCCGCGCTGCTTAGACTGTGACGACTACCCGTCCACCGTAGCGGGTCAAGTCCAGAGCTCGATCTTCTGCTCCTGAAGGACAGCCGAAGGATGGGAATCGAAATCAAGCGATCGGATGCACCCGTCGTCACCCCTTCGATGCGTATCGCCCTGAATGATCTTCGTCTCGAACAAATCATCGTGCTCTATCCCGGAACGCTGGCGTACGAGCTGGGACCGCAGGTAAGAGTCGTTCCGATCGGCTCCGTTGCCTCGGGGAACATGGAGACACTGTTTCCGAAACGCGCTTCGTCTCGCGCACGTCGAGGCGCACACCCAGGAAGTGATTTTCACGAAGTTGCCGATCGCGCTTCCACGGGATAGCGCGGGAGAAGCGCAACCGCCGCTATCTGACTCGGATCCGGACCGGCACCGCAGGAACACTGCAAATCCCCTCGTCGCAACCAGGTTTCCACGGAAGGCCACAGACTTCCCTGGCGCTCCAGACGAACTCGCAAGAATCGGGGCCGGGCTATCGCACACGATCCGGGTTGCTAAGATCCATGTTGTGTACCCAGACGCCCCACTCACCGACCGAGTAGGTGTGGTTGTCCTCCACTTCAATATTGAAGACCGGTCTCTTGAAGCCAAACGTCGCGGCATCCGACGTGTCCGTCACGAAGCGGTTCCCGACCGTTTCATAATCGAAGCGCACCGCTCCGTCACGCAGATCGATGGTCCGACCTTTCCCGGTACCCCGCTGCGAGTTGACGAAGCCGTCCATCCAGGCGACGCATTCAACGGCGGTCTGGAAGAGCGGTGACTGGTTGACGACCCCGCAGGTGGTCCCGCCCTGCAGTTCCAGGATCATGGTCTTGTGGAGAAGCTCCGCCGCTATCCAACCCTTGCCGCGCACGTAGAACGGGTGATTGGGCGTGACGACGAATCCGGCGCGCTCGCCGTTCATCCAGCCTTCCGGATTCTTCCAGACGTCGACGCAGATGACTTCCTTGGGTTCTTCGAAAGCGAAAGTCTTCACGACCCGCTTATAGGACTGTACTCCTCCTTCCTCCGCCTTCGAGAGCGCCCAGTCTCCGACGCGCAGATTCTCGATCGGCACCGGGCCTTCACGGGTGTGCACGAGCGTTCCAGCGACAAAGCCAGATGCCGGTGCGGCCGGTATGCCGTATGGAGCGGCCGTCGAGTCGAGCTGAGCGGTCATGTCGAATCTCTCCATGGAGTTTCCTGAATCGACAGGGGCGGAGTCCGTCAGAGGTCGTGGAGCTGGTGCTGGAAGAGGTCACGGCCGAGGCGCCGCCCGGAATCATCTGGCAGGTGCAGGTAGGCAAAGGTTCTGTGGGGACGCTGGCGCTCTTTGGCGAGGGCATCAAGGCTCCAGTGCGGATTCCGGTGATGCCGGGCCAGCGTTCCGATTGATGTCGGGCCAGCATTCCGATCGATGCCGGCAGGGGTGACGCGGTATCGGGACTTTCGAGCACAAGGGGCGCGCTCGTCAACGGTCCTTTGATTTTGGAGTGGAGGAACTCTTGGGCGCGGAGCCGCGGGACTTGCGCATGGAGTCGCCCTTGAGCAGGAGGCGATAAGCGTTGTGCACGAGCCGATCGCGACTGCGTGGCTTCGGCACTCGGTCCGTTGAACCCAGCCGCGCAGGAATGGAACCGCGGGGCCGGGCGGAAGCTGCTCGATCTGGTGGCGCGTTACGTGCGACTTCGTGTCGTAATGGCCTGTCCCCTCCCCTATTTGAGGGCATCTACTACCGCCAACGCCGAAGTGGACGCGCGTACCAGAAGCCCCTCGGGATCCCTACTGTCCGCACGACCTGGTGCCGACTGTCCCAGCGTGATGTGGTTGCCGTGGTAGTCGTGCGCGAGCCGCGCACCATTTGCCGGGTACTCGAAGAAGATCGTATAACCGGAAGGAAATCTGGCCACCACTAGGCGGTCCTGCTCGTCATACGCCAATAGAGTCTGACGAGTGGCACCGTGATCGTCCGTAGCCGCGATTCGGATCAGACGACTACTCTGATCGTAACTGCACTGCTGCTCGCGACCAGTTTCGTCGCGGAAACGGAGCACCCTGTTGTTGGTGTCCCGCGCGAGAATCACCGCGGGTTGCGGCGCGCGCAAATACTGACCCGAGTCCGCAGTCGTCGAGGTCGGAGCATTAGCCGAGACCCCCGAACACACCGTCGCCAAGCAAAGCGTTGGCCAAGCAATCAGTGCATTATTCATAGTCTTCTCTCATGGGTAGCTATCGCTTTGCTATCCCGCGTGTTCGATATTTCCTTGTCGGACAGGCTCCACTCTCGTGCCAACAACCTCATCCCAAAAGGTAATTCCCTTCTCAAGAAGTCGGCTGTAGGCGATCCCGGCCGTAATGGGGATCAGTAAGGCAATGCCTGCTGCTTGGCCGCACAACCAGACCAAGAAGCTACGTTTCAACGCTTGCCAATACGTCAAACGAGTATCCGAGGCGACCCTCAATCGGAACAAGAATTTCCCCAGCGTCGTCCCTAACAACCACAGTTCAAAAGCATCGACAGGGATAAACGCTGGGAGTAGCGCCGTCGCCAGTAACGGATGGAAGGCGTCAGCCTTGACCAGCAAATCAATCACAAAAATAAATGTCAACTGGTCAGTCGCGCGCGCAAGGAGTCGCCTGATCGCAATGCCGTTAGTTGCGCTTTTCATTTGCTCTTCCTACTTGGGGCAAGTGAGGTCACATTTGCCCTTGCATTCCAAGCCGCAATCCAACGAGGCAATGACCGTGCAATTGGGCCCTCCGCCAACGACCATGCAAGCAAGGCGTGCCCATCGCTTCCGCTTGAGGCAATCAAGAGTGCAAGCGCAGTTGGTCTCCGGAGAATACGCCGCGCAATCTCCCGTAGGACAGTACGGAGGCTCAATCCGTCTAATGGGATCATCCACGCAGTCCCAAATGTCTGGGAATTTGTCCTCGTACCCGCGAACGGCTACGGCGCGTTGACCTTGAGGACATACCGCCAAGCCAATTGGATCGACAAACATCAGCGGATTAGAGCGAGCGTAGGAATAAGTATTGATGCCACCGCCGAGCCCGATCGGATCGGATTCCATGTAGCGAGCCACTCCTGGGTCATAGTCGCGATAGTAGTTGTATTACATCGACTTTGGCACCTGACCATCGTGCACGGGATACGCGATCTTCCGATACACCAGTGCCGATACGGCACCCGCAACAATCGCCGAGACCACAAAAAAGTACTGGTCCGCCCCCATGTGGAACGGCGGCGCAGGGAGTCGACGCTGCCAGATTCCGGCAGCCGCAATGGCGATCAGCCCGATCGAGATTCCGGAAAATACAAAGTACCTCCTGGAGGTTCGCTGCAGTCGCTGAGAGACAACCACGTGCGGCAGCGCAAGTAGCACGATCGCCAGGAATGCGATCTGAGCGGAGACGTATGCGGCGTTGACAGCGACAAACAGTAAGCCGCTGGCAACATCCGCTGACGCCGCCTCATGGCCAGCCGCGACGAGCAGCGCATATCCGCAGCTCAACACCACGCAGACGCAAACCGCCGCTACAAACGCCCCTGCCAGTCCGGCAATTAGCCTTAACGGTGACATGGTCGTCATGGACTGCAATTCGGGCACCATACCCCAGGCAGAATGGGACCGACCCCACTGCCGAGCGGAGTCCCTCCGAAGGCACTCGGGGGTAGCCCGTACTTTCCAAACTCGTCCCAATGAATCTGCGAAATATCGAGTGCGCTCGGCCAACGCGCGTCGGCTGGGGACGTGGGTAAATATTTCGCGTAGTCCTTGGCCAGATCCTGCCGAATTTGATTCAAGATTCCTTCTTCGTTAATGCACTGCTTGTTCGCGTCTGCGACCTTCTTTAGGTTTCGCTTCAACCACCAAGTGGCCGCATGCCCAGAAGCATTGTCGTCAGCGGCAATGTGCTCTGCATAACACGCGTATGCATCGCCACCGGCGCACGCGAGCTGGTAGTACCCCTGGTAGTTGCCACTCTGCGCAGCCGCCGCCTCAGCCGGCGTCGTGTAACAACCCAGTCCCGCCGTACACATCAATCCGAATGGATCTCTGCGGCTGATCGGATTGCCGCCGACGTAACCGTAGGTGTTGACGCCTGCTTTCAGCCCAATCGGATCACTCTCCGCATACCTGCCGATTGCAGGGTCGTAGTCGCGGAAGTAGTTGTAAAACCCCGGCAGATCACGCCGCATTCCTGGCGGACCCTGGCTGTAACCCAGATACACGTTGTCTCCATCGACGTCTTCGTGCGGCCATCCCGTGAAGAACGGGTTGTCGTTGTCCCAACGCCATACGGTGACGCCATTGAAGGCGTCTTTCAGCGCTCGCGGGGCGTTCAAATGGTCACTGTGGACCTCGTCGAAGGCTGTCGGGTCGGCCTCGGACGGCTTGATCCAAGCACCCACCGGCACATCCTCGAGCCATACGGTCTCTTCTTCAGTGTAGTCCTGCGCAAAGTCCGACCACGGCGGCAGGTGATGCAGCTTGGTCGAGATCAGCCGACCGGATTCATCGAAGAGATACAAATCGTCGAAATAGCCAAACGAGCCGCGGCGTGTGCGCTGACCGAGAGCGTTGTGGCTGTAGGTTGTCGCACTTCCTACGGAATGGAGGCGCCCGGCATCGTCGTAAGTCTTAGTGCTGAGCGCGTCTGACAGCACATTGCCCATGGCGTCGGAGGTCACTGGCACGGTCCCTGATCCATAGGGCTGGCTGACCAGACGATTGCTGTTGCTGGCAATCCCGAGGCTCAGGCGATTGCCATTCGCGTCGTAACCGAACGAGAGAGCTCCATACGCCGTGCTGTTACCGGTCGTCAGTCGGTCGAGAAGGTCATAGCCATAGGTCCAGCTGCGGCTGGCATCATCCATGTCCGTCAAGCCGGTGATGCGGCCCGCATTGTCATACGCATAGTTCACGAGGCCCGCGCTGTTGATCGACGTGACTCGCCCATCGAGGTCATGGGCGCGGTTCGTGAGCATGCCGCTCGCCCAGGTCCAGCCACGCACGGGCCCAAATGGCTCATAGAGCACGTCATGGAGAAGAGATTGGCCGTCGCGTGTGATCGTGCGTATTCGGCCATTCTGGTAGGTGTAATCAATCGTGTGTCCACCGGGCGTACCAATGCGGGTCAGCCGGCCAGCCGTGTACTGATATTGGATGTTCTGTGTGCCGCCATCCACCGTTTGCTGTTTGCTCAGCACTCGGCCCAGAGCGTCATACGTCCACGTCGTCGTACTGATGGCGTCACTCATTGCCGTGCGCCGGCCGATACCATTGCTACCCTGGTCATATTGATAGGTGATGGTCTGATCCGGATAGCTGAGCTGCGTGAGCCGGTCGAGCGCATCGTACGTGAAGGTGCCGGTCTTCCCCCTGGCATCCGTCCTGGTGTGGAGGTTGCCGCCAGAGTCATAAGCGTATTGGGTCACACCCGAATCAGGGCTGGTCTGTGTCTTGAGATCACCGAAGGCGTTGTACGCGTAGGTGGTCAGCAGACTCCGTGGATCGGTCACCGACGTGAGGTTGTCATTCGCGTCATAGCCGAACTGTGTAGTCCCGCTAGCGGCGTCGGTCACCTGTTTGAGTCGATTCAGTTCGTCGTAGAGGTTCGCGGTATTGCGTGCCAGCGGGGCGTTCGCAGAAGTGAGGTTGCCGTTACCGTCGTAGGCGAAGGTAGTGGTCACTGCGCTCGTGCCGGCGGCTTTGATGTCTTTCCAGAACTGATTGAGGCTGTTGATGACGCGCGTGTGGGTGAGAGCCAGCGCGCCAGAACTGTCACGGACATTCTCGGCCGTCACATTTCCCATTGCATCGAGGGTAAGATCGATGTGATTCCCCTCAGAATCCTGGATCTGCACCAATCGTTGCGCATTGTCGTAGGTGTACAGTAGAAAAGACCCGTCGGGCTGCGTCACTTTCTTCAGCAATCCCGCAGGCCAATATTCGAACGCTGTCGTCTCCCCGACGGCCTGTCGCGATGTCAACCGCTGGCGCAGATCGTAAGCAAGCGTCGTCACAACTCCATTTGAATCGGTGATCGTGAGGGGCTGAGCATGGGCGTTGTAGGTGTTGTAGGTCGTCACTTGGCCCAGCGCATTGGCAATAGTTTGTAGCTGACCGCACTCCGATCCGCTCGAACAGGCGTAATAGCTGTAGGTGGTAGTATCCGAGACATCCGTCCGCGGGCCGTCCTCGGTCAATACTTGTCCAAAACTGTTGTAGGTATAGGACCACGTTCGACTGGTGCTGGTCGCCGTGTCCGTGACCGTGCGGTTCAGTACGTTGCCGCTCGCGTCGTATGCAAAGGTCGTGCTGCGGCCGGGTTCGTCGATTTCCGCCGGAAGACGGAACGACGGGTGCCAGCTCGTCGTGACGGTTCGTGCCTTGGGAGTGCCATAGGCTTCCGTGCGAGATAACTCGAGCGTACGCGCCTGATCGAACGAATAGTGCGTCTCGACGCCTTTGAAGTCCCGCGTGCTCGCGAAGTTGCCACTGGCGTCATACGCGATTGCCGCAAACTCGCTAGAACCCTCGCAGGGCAGATCCGACGCTGCATAGCGCCGCTGTCCTGCTATGAGTGCCGTATTGTAGGTGTGGCTGGTTCCGATCGGGTCGACGACCAAGCGCGAGCCATCGGCGTTGTAAGTGAATCCGTAGTGTTCGACCCCGCCAGCGTGTTCGGAGCTAGTGACAACATTGTTGGCACCGTAGGTCCAGGTGGCGAGACGCGTGCCAGACTCGTCTTTAAGACCGGTGAGGAGATTTCTCTGCGCAGAGCCCGTGAGCTCGTAGAGGTAGATGCGTTGCTTCTGATCCGGATAGGTCACGCTGGTGAGATTGTTGTTCACGTCGTAGCCGAAGGAGATCGTCTGACCGGCCGCATCTTTTATGTTGAGGAGTCTGCGGAAACTCGAGTTCAGCCATTGCAGCGTGATGGAGTGCCCGAAGCTATCGACCACAGAGGTCAAGTGAAAGAGGCTGTCATAGGTCATCGTCAGGACCACACCGGCGCGCGAGCGCATCGAGAGCAACTGGCCCGACGTGTTGTAGGTCTCGACATCATCATTGGCTGTCGTATATCTATAGCCCGTGAAGGCCCCGCTTGCGTTTCGAACGACATCGAGATGTTCGCGGACTTCGCCGACCGCCACATAGCCGGTGACGACCGAGCCGGTGTGCAGTTCGCGGAACCCGATGACTGAACCATCAGGTCGCACTGCATAGGCAATACCGCCGCCGAAACCGGGAGTAGAGATCGACTGGAGATAACTCGCGAACCACCCTTTACCGAGGGGCGTGTCTAGTTTCGCGGGATGATCAGCCAGGTTGTTGTAGGTCCGCCTGAAAGCGAGAGCACCCAATGCCGTGACTTGGTAGTCGATTTCCTCCTGCCTCTTGTTGCCGACGAGCACATCGCACGGATTGCCTTTGGACAGATTGCCAGACGCGTCACATCTCGGAGTCTCCACTATCGGCGGGCGGTAGCAATAGAAGTTTGTGGGCTGCGTGAGTTGAGGCGGGTCACCGACGAACGATTGGTAGAATTGTGGATTCGGCAGGTATGTCGGCGGACACTGCACATCGCGCCTGTGACTAATACCAAATCCGCTCGTCGATGAAACTGTGCACGCGTTGGGGCCCGTGGGTGGTCCTAACAGATTGACGCCATAAGCGATGTCTAGACGCGTCGGCTCATCTCCCCAAAAGGTGCACGTGGGCGTTGAAAAACATGAGTAGTGATCGTTACCGTTGAGTTCGGCGCTGCAAGAGTTCTGGTACTGCGAAAGCTCTACCGCCTGAGCAGCGGCAAGGGTCGAATGGGTGCCCAGATCTGGGTACGCAACGTATGACCAAGGTCCGTACGACCAGTCGGTGCTGCACTCAAACCCCGCCGGAGCACCAGAACACGACTGGGCGTGACCGACAGATGCATGAGCGCCGAGCAGGACCAGCGCGCATAACGCTCTCGCGAACGCCGCCGTCAGCGGCGAACTGCAGATTCTTCCACGAGCCACGACCGGCCTCCCTTTCAGTCGGACCGCGCTGATGGGGGTTATTGATCCCGCGGCATAGCCTGCGCCAATTCTGTGAATGTCTGATGTCAGTCGACCCGGTCAGCTGACTTGTACCCCTTAAGCCCACCCCAATTGCTGCCGCAGTTCCGACAGCCGCGCGTGAGGGTGGACTTGCTGGTTACTTCCCAGACGGTGGATGGGCGGTAAAGATCAGGCGGTGTCAGAGAGGTGCCGGGGGCTGGAGTGCGTGTTTGTTAGTCCCGCGTGCCCTGCCCGGGCGCTCTCTCGGCGGTCTTACTTACAAGGGACGGTTTACGGTGGTGCCAGGTAGCGCAGCGTGCTCATGACGCGCCAGCGCGAGGTGTCAGCTGCATTCCTGAGCGAGAACGGATCCAGCGCGCGCACCGGCTGCGCGTCGTCGAGGCGAAACGCCGTGCGAGGCGGATCGTCTTCGGGAAAGAGTCCCCAGCCGATGAGGAGCACGTTGGTCGGCTGGAACTGTCGTCTTCGCTGAAACCACAGGCGACCGCGGTGATCGCGGAGCCGATGCCGTTCGCCACGAATTCGCCGAACCCCGTGAAGGTGCGGACGAAGAGTTCGCCGAGGGTAATGCCGTTGCCATCGCCGGTGACGGGTGTGTTGCACACCTCAGGGTCGCCACCATTCAGGGTGACATTGACCTCGCAGGTGAGGTTGGCGATCGCCTGATTGCGGGTGTCCCCGTTGAGCAACGCGCCACTGGAGGCACTCGCCAGGTGGCGGTTCATGGCATTCTCGATCGCGTATGAGTCTTCCCGAGCCGGCCATAAACGGCCCAATTAGAATTCTGCGGCTGCCAGAGATCTGTGAGATCACCGGCTTGAGCCGGGCGACGATCTGCCTGCAAACGCAGGAACGCTTCCCTCAGCGCATCAGGATCACCGCGCGGGCAGTCGGCTCGGTCGAACAGGAAGTGCAAACGTGGCTGGCGCAACGGATCGCGAGTAGTCGATCGCAGCTCTTGTTTCATGATGACGAAAATGAGCGTTGATCTGCTACACGACGGGCTGCTGCACCATGAACCTGAGACACAACGGCGCATGGTCGTGGCTCCGGCCCGCTACGTGTTGCTGCCTCTCGCCAACGCGATCACGGGATATTCGGTGAAGGCCATGGAGCGTAAAATAGAGCGCGGTGATTGGCCGGAAGGGCAGGTGTGGAAGCGCGCACCTGACGGTCACATCACGATCGACATCGTGGGGTATCAGAGATGGGTCGAAGGTCGGTAACGGGTGGGGTGTGCGCCAAGGGCGCGGACCGCATCGAGTTCACGTTCAGGTTCGAGGGCGTGCGTTACCGTCCGACCGTGAAACGGATTCCCAGCGAGGCGAACCTGCGGCGTGCACGCAAGCAACTTGAGGAGATCAAGAGGCGGATCGCCAACGGGACGTTTTCGTTCGCGGAGGAGTTCCCGGACTATCGATACATGGAGGAATTGGGTGACGCGCGAGGTGCGCGCACGTGCAACGAGGTTTTTGATGAGTTCATGGCGCATTGCGAGTCGCGTCTGGCGAAGAGCGACCTCGCCTTCGCAACGCTCGATAGCTACCGCAAGATTCTCGATGCAGTGTGGCGCCCGAAGATTGGGGCCGACCTCTTCGAGAGGGTTAAGTACTCAACGCTCGTCAAGATTGCCGATGCGAGGAAACTGAAGAAGAAGACGTACAACAACATCGTGAGCCCGGTGCGCTGTGCGTTCGAGTACGGTTACCGCGATCATCCGGAAAAGCACAACCCGGCGTCGGGCCTGAAGGGCTTCCGCATCACGAAGAAGGACCGCCCGGTAATCGATCCCTTCACGATCCAGGAGGCTGAGGCGCTGATCACCGCGATCCACCGTGACTGGGGCGAAGCGCAGGTGAACTACGACGAGTTTCGGTTTTTCACGGGGCTGCGCCCGTCGGAGCAGATCGCGCTGCTGGTATCGGACTGCGACATCGCCCAAGGCAAGATCAGCGTGAACAAGGCGCGCGTCATGGCGCGCGACAAGGATCGGACCAAGACGAGCGAGGATCGCCTGATCGAGCTCTGCCCGAGGGCGCTGGAAGTTCTGAAACGGCAGCTCGCGCTACGCGCGCGCCTGAAGCTCGCCGGCAAGATCCATCACGAAGAGCTTTTCTTCAAGGAGAATGGCGAGCCGATAAGGAACCTTCAGTACCCCTATGTACGTTGGCGGCGGACGCTCACGATCACGCTGAAAGGCCGCTACCGCGAACCGTACAACGCGCGCCATTCATCAGTGAGCTGGAATCTCATGATCGGCAAGAACCCGCTATGGGTCGCCAAGCAGCACGGTCACAGCGTGCAAACGATGCTGGAGGTGTATGCGGCCTGGACGGAAGGCGCGAAGGAATCGGACATTGAAGCGATCAAGCGTGCAATGGAATCGAGTGCTGGTTTGCCAGTGCGCGGCGCGGTTGCCACAGCGCGCGGTCCTCGTCAGTCCCCAAGGATTTGCCACCAATATGCCACCAGCGAGGGGCGGGCAAGGGCTAAGTGTTCGGCAAATAGGGGGAAAGACTGGCGGAGAGAGAGGGATTCGAACCCTCGAAGGGCTTTTGACCCTTACGCCCTTAGCAGGGGCGCGCCTTCGACCACTCGGCCATCTCTCCGTGCTGCGGGCGGGCGCTTGAGGGGCGAACAAGGCCTCAACACCCCGCTAAAAGCAGGGCGCGAATGATACTGGGTGGGCCATGAAGAGGTAAAGGTCGCGTGAGCTTCCGCACGCCGGTCGCGTGATCAGCCGGCGATTGTGATGGGCAGTGGAAGATATAGACTTCCTCAACGGCGATCCACCCTCGACTCCGGCGAATGCATGAAAAGCAGCGATCTGGATTGTGCCGCGGCTGAGCGGCGTATCCGTCCATATGTAATCGAAACCCCGGTCACGAGCTCGCGTTGGCTGAGCGCGCTGTCCGGGGCGCAGGTCTATCTGAAACTGGAAAACCTCCAGGAAACTGGCGCCTTCAAGCTGCGTGGCGCAACCCACAAACTGTTCTCGCTGACTCCGGCGCAGGCTTCGCGCGGTATCGTTACGGCCTCGAGCGGCGGGAATCACGCCCTCGGCGTCGCGGCCACGGGAAGCAAGCTCGGCATCGCGACCGAGGTGTTCGTACCGTCGACGATCGACCCGGCACGGCGCGAGAAGATTGAAGCCCTCGGCGCGCGCGTACGGCTCGTCGACGGCGATTCGCTGCTCGCCGAACAGACTGCACGCCGGGAGGGCGAGCGTTCGGGGAGGGAATATGCATCGCCCTATAACGATCCCGAGGTCATCGCCGGCCAGGGAACGATCGCGGTGGAGTTGCTCCGCCAGCTGCCCCGGCTCGACGCCGTGTTCGTCGCGGTCGGTGGCGGAGGCCTGATCGGCGGCATCGGTGCGCACCTGAAAGTGGCCTCTCCTGGCACGGAAGTGGTCGGGTGCTGGCCGCGCAACTCGCGAGCCTTGTACGAGTGCATCCGCGCAGGCCACGTCATGGAGGTCGCGGAGCAACCGACGCTGTCGGTGAGCACCGCAGGGGGCGTCGAAGAAAACGCGATCACGCTACCGCTCTGCAGTGAAGTCATCGACCGCTCGGTACTCGTCAGCGAGGAGGAAATTCTGGACTCGCTGCGCAGGCTGTATCGCGAGGATCAGCAGCTCGTCGAGGGCGCAGCGGCAGTCCCCGTTGCCGCCTTCCGTCAGGTGGCAGACGACTACGCAGGCAAAACCGTCGCGATAATCCTGTGCGGGGGAAACGTCGGCGCGCAGATCGTCGCAATGATCAAGCAAGTGCAATGAGCAGTCGGAGCGCGACCCTGATCAGGCAGGGCTGATGCGTATCTTCACGCGACAGGAGATCGAGAAGGCGGTGCGGGCGCAGGACGTGATGGCGGCGCTCGAGGATGGTTTTGTCGCCTATTCAAGGGGCGAGGTCAACACTCCGCCTGTCGGCTATCTGAAGTTCGACGCTCCGCCCGGTGATTTGCACATCAAGTATGGACACCGGCGCGGGGATGACGAGTTCGTCATCAAGATTGCCAGCGGGTTCTACGACAATCCCAGGCTGGGGCTGAGCTCTGGCAATGGCATGATGATCGTGCTGAGCGCGCGAACCGGCGCACCGATCGCGACGCTTGCTAGCAGAGCAGGAGTTCGTCGAGCTCGGGGAGGTCATCGCAGATCCGTCGCTCGGGCGCACCCGTGACGAGGAGATTTCAATCGTTGATCTCACGGGCCTTGCCATCCAGGACATCGCTATCGCGAAGCTGGCCTGTGCTCGGCTGATGCAGGAAGGTGAGCTTCATCGATAGAAAACGTGATTGCCGATCTTCGCCACGCTCCGCTTGGATCTCGCCCAGTATGGTTGCACGCCGGTCGCGTGATAGTAGAGCGCATCGGGCACCAGTGGCATGTGGGCATCGTTGGACACCGCTGTAGCCACGGCTGTTGCCTGTTGCCAGGCCGGCCCCCAGGGCTCCCTGTGCTCCAGCTCCGTCCACGAGAATTGCGCGACGAAGCGGCGGCGTACGGGGTCCCAGCGCGTGTCGTGGACCACTCCGCAGACCGTCTTCGGGAAATACGGCGACCTCAGCCGATTGAGCGTGACTTCGGCGATCGCGTACTGACCGTTTAGCGACTCCCCGCGAGCCTCGAAGTAGATGTTTTCCGCCAGACACCGCAGCTCGAGAGCACGCTTTTGCTCTGACTCCAGGTGGGCGTGCTCATCGCGCGAGCGGCCCGAATATGCGAACGCTACGATCGCGGTAAGTGCGATGATGGGCACCGCCAGCATCGCGAAGAAGGAAATGCCACCTCCATCGCGCGCGAGCCAATAGAAGACGATCCTGCGTCGCCACGACGCAGGCCGAATGCGCGCCCGGTGGAGCAGTGACTTGAGCACGGCTGCCGCCCGCACCTCACAGCATCTTGTCCAGGCGATCGAGGTCGTTCACCACGCGCCAGTGTCCGCCAGCTTTCTCCACCTCGCCCTTCCAGTGCTCGAGGCGCCCCAGGTACTGGCGCGGGTCGTAGTTGTCCGCGCGCAGCTTGACAACATTCAGCGCCACCACGTCGAAGCCCTTGAACGGCACCTCGATGTCGCGCTTGTAACCTTTCTCGAGGTCCTGCTCGAGGTCCGAAAAGATGAGGATGGTCTTGCGACCCGTGCCCTTCTCGTTGAGGAACTCCACGGCCTGCAACAGGCCGCCGGTGATGTCCGTGTACTGGGAGGCATTCTCGCGCGCGATGAAGTCATGCACCTTCTGCGCAAACGCACGCTTCTGTGCATTGGCAGTGGTCGGACGCTCGTCGAACGTCGCCTTCGCGATGATGTCCTTCTCGCTGAAGCTCCCGGTGTCGATGCGCGCCACCGCAAAAGAGTCCGCGGGCTCGAGCTTCGAAAGCGTGAAAAGGATCACTTGCTCGGCCTTGCGCAGCTCGTCGCGGTAGGTGCCGGAGGTGTCGAGCAGCAGATACACGCCCTGGTTCCGGGCAACAGATCCAGCCTGCGTGCAGGCCGCGAGCACGATGCACGCGAGAAGCGCAACGCGTCTCATGGCGTCACCTCCTGCATGTCCTCCACCGCCCGCTGTGTCCTGCCGTTTGCAGCCAGCCTGGATTCGAGCCATAGCGGCACGAACAGCGGCAGGTCGTACAGTCGCTCTGCGAGAGTGCCGAGATGACGCATGCCGTTCCCCAGGACGCGCAGCACCAGGGCGACTACGCGCAGCAAGCCGATGCCGACGAGGCCAAGTACCGTGCGCAACGAATGCACGAAGGTCTCGAGCGGAATCGCAACGAACACCAGCGCAAATGGCAGGACAAATCCCATGCCCATCTGCGCGGCGGTCGTGATCCAGAGAGAGCTGTTCTCGACGGCCACCTCGCCGCCGCGCAGTAGCGCGGTCGTCGCGAGCTCGTCCTGCAGCAACACCTCGCGCATGTAGGCGAGGCCCGCCTCGATGCTCGCCAGCAGCAGCAGGATGCTGAAGGTGATCCAGATCATCCGCACCCGCACCTTGTCGGGGAGCGCGCCAATCACCGGGAAGAGCCGGGTGATGCGCAGGCTCTCCATCAGGAACAGGCCCATCGAGATCTCGACCATGATGATGATGAGCGCCGCGATGTCCGCCGTCTTGAAGAGTCCGATGAAGTTCGTACCGCCAACCATCTCGGCCATGGGCCGCGCGATGAGCGAGAAGTTGATCGCAGCGCCGCCGAGGGCGACCAGCAGCACCATGGCTGAGATGAAGAAGTGCACCAGCGAGGAGGACGAAAGGATCGACTCCGCCTTGTCCTCGCGCTTCACGATGGCCTCGTACTCCTGCATGTGCCGATCGACACCCACCGAGCGCGACAACAGGCTCTCGACCTTCTTGTCGACGTCCGACAGGAGCACCTGCACGTCCCGCCAGCGCGGCATCATGCCGCGCAACAGCTCGTGCCGCTCATGGCTCGCCTCGCGATAGGCCTCCATCGCTTCCTTGTGCGCCTTGACGACGGATTTGTGGATCTCGGCGAGCACGTCGCCGCCGCCGTCCTTGGCGTCCAGCTTGGAGATCGTCTCCACCGCGCGAACCCAGCCGGGCGGGTCCGGCGGCACCTCCACTGCGTCCTGGTGATCCTTCTCGATGCGTCCGATCGCCTCGCTCAGGCCGCGATGCAGGTGCGGGTAGTTGGCGAGATCCTTGCGAACCGTTTCGCCGACGCGCGCGAACTCGCGCTCGATGATGCGCTCCTTCGCCTCGCGGCCCGCTCCAAGCAGCACTTCGCGGTTGCGCTCCGCGAGCCGCGTCTCGGCGTGCGCCACGGAGTGCGCGGCGAGCCGCAGACCGTGCGAGATCGCGCCGCTGGCGGTGCGAATCGCCTGGTGGGCGGTATGACGTGCGAGGTACAGGCCCGCAACCAGCACCACGACCCAGATGATGATCGAAATGGCTGGCCACGGAGTGATCGCGAGCAGAACGTTCATCGACATGACTGGCAACCCCGCTGTCGTAGGAAACCCTGTAGACCGGTGGCTTTGCGGCCCTTGCTTTCGCAAGGTGTGCTCTTGAGCAGTGGGGCGAGGGTGCGACTGGCGCGCGAGTCATGTCAAACGGGTTCGACGCTATGTGGCACCGAATCCGTGGGAGTGTGAACCAGTTCCGCCTGGCCCTTGCTCATCGGCAAGGGTGCAGTGCGTGAGTCGGATGAAATTGATCTGGCGGAGAGAGACGGACTCGAACCCCTCGGGACGTTTGGGTCGCGGGGTTCAAGACCTGTCACCCCGAACTTTTTGAAAAAGTTTCTCTCGCGTTATGGGCGACGACTCTCGCGCCGACGATAAGTCGGCAACGTTGTATTTCTCGCGTTCCCCATATTGACCCCGCCCGCTGCGCGGACGGAAAATTCACTGGGGACGCTACTCTTCTACTAACCGGAGATCGCAACATGAAGCGACTACTCCTGGCGCTCGCAGCCACCGCTGCTCTCCTTGCCGCCGACTTGCCGGCTATCGCCGGCCACGATGATGATCATGATGGTGATCGCGGCCGCGCGCAGTTCGAACTGCTGGAAACGACGATCCCGCAGATTCACAACGCAATGCGCTCCGACGTGATTTCCCCTGAACGCCTGGTCCGCATGTACCTCAAGCGCATCGAGGCCTATGAGCAGGCGGGACCTGCCGTCAATGCGTACCTGCACATGAACCCCAACGCGGTGCGAGAAGCACGTCATCTCGATGACTTCGACGATCACCGCGGGGGCTCGAGAAAGCCACTCTTCGGCGTGCCGGTGCTGCTGAAGGACAACATCGACACCGCTGACATGCCGACCACCGCCGGCAGCGTCGCGTTGAATGGCTCCATTCCGCCGGACGATGCGTTCATCACCAAGAAGCTGCGCGAAGCCGGCGCCATCATTCTCGGCAAAGGTACGCTGACTGAGTACGCGAACTTCATCGCGATCGGCATGCCGACCGGCTACAGCTCCCTCGGCGACTTCGGCTTCAACCCCTACGACCCGCGCGTCGATCCACGCACGACGCCGCCGTTCAACGACGGGCGTCCGGTGCTGCAGACCGGCGGATCGAGCTCGGGCCCCGGTATCGCTGTGAATGCGAATCTCGTGACGATCGCTGTCGGCACCGAAACGTCTGGATCGATCCTGAGTCCTGCGAGCGCGAACGGCGTCGTCGGCATCAAGCCCACGGTGGGACTGGTGAGCCGCGACGGCATCATCCCGATCACGGCAGATCAGGATACCGCCGGGCCCATCACGCGCACGGTGACGGACGCGGCCATCCTGCTCGGCGTGCTCGCTGGCTATGATCCCAATGACCCGGCCACGGCAGCGTGCCTCGTGCCCGGCAACTGCTTCGATGACTACACGAAATTCCTGAACAAGCATGCGCTCCGCGGAGCCCGTCTCGCAGTGCCGCCTGTTCCGGCGAATCGACTTGCGATCATGGATGCCGCGATCGCCGTCCTGCGTGCGCAGGGCGCGTTTGTCGAGCAGATTGACACCTACGACGCGCGCATCGGCATGCAGCAGCTCGGCACGTGTCTGGTCCGGCCGTTGCCAACCGACCTCACCTGCTCGACGGTGCTGTTGTACGGTTTCAAACGTGACTTGAATGCATATCTCGCAGCGACGCCCGGTGCGCCGTCGCACTCGCTCGCTGAGATCATCGCGTTCAACAACACCTTCGTTCCGCCGCTGAAATACGGACAGGCGATCGCGATCGGGGCGCAGGAACTCGACACATCGCCGGGCAGCGCTGATACGGCTCGTTATCTCGCTGATCGCGCGGAGGATCTCCGGCGCTCCAAGCTGGCGCTCGATGGCGTGTTCAACGGAGCGGATGGTGTGCCGGGAACAGGCGACGACTTCGACGCGGTGCTGCACCTGGGCAATGCCAACGCCAACGTGCCGGCGAAGGCAGGCTACCCAAGCGTCGCCGTGCCGGGCGGCTTCAATGCCTTGTCGACGCTGACCCCCGCCGACCCGCCGATCGCCGTTCCGTTCCCATCAGACATCACGTTCTCTGGGCCGGCATTCTCGGAACCGAAGCTGATCGCGTTAGCGTATGCGTTCGAACAGGCGACGCATCATCGCGTTCCGCCTGCGAGCACGCCAGCGCTGCCGAGCGATACGGTTCGCAAGCGGCACTAGAGCTGGCGCGGGAATCTGGCGGAGAGAGAGGGATTCGAAATCGCGAGGATGACTTTCTGGATCAGTATGTTACTTCGAAAGAATTCGCGTCCCCTCTATCCCCTCAAATCCCCGCATTCGCCACCAGATTTGCCACCAGAGCTTCACTTCGGCGGGACACTGTCGACACTCCCGTCGTCCTGATTCACGGGCCGCGGCAATGCGGCAAGACCACCCTCGCTCTGCAGGTCGGCAAGCGCCGGGGTTATCGCTATTACACATTCGATGATGCGGCAACCCTCGCGGCCGCACGAGCGGACATTACCGGATTTGTGGCTCGGCTGAAGAGCCAGGCGGCCGACCGTGAGATCGACGACTTCATGACCGTCCCATGCTCGCGCCCAGGGTGACGAGAAGCTCGTCCAACTGCTCGAACTGCTCGGGCATCCCACCCTCCATCCCGGCGATGGCACCATCGAGAGCTTCCTTCGAGGGATAGAGTTCGTGCAGGACCAGCAGCGTCTTGCCACCTTTTTCCTCGAAGGTCACCGT
>Ga0137409_10000614_pt1 | contig 39307 bp, 35 predicted proteins | sample CZODoug1_16funga_FD_122059 | JGI IMG/M metagenome (GOLD analysis project Ga0137409, IMG submission 122059) | Vadose zone soil fungal communities from Angelo Coast Range Reserve, California, USA - CZODoug1_16fungal (Hybrid Assembly) | ecosystem: Environmental > Terrestrial > Soil > Vadose zone...
CCCGAACTCGCCAATTCGCGCAGATCTCGACGAATCGTGTCTTCAGAGACCCTGTATCGACTGCTAAGGTCCGCGGCGAGGACTCGGCCCTCACTGCCAAGCAGCTCCAGGATGTACTGGTGGCGCTCTTCCTTTAGGGCGATTTGGCCTGCTTCCGCTTCTGCTTTCATTCTGTCCATTTTGCACGAATACACTTGGGTATGCACGTATATACGTGTATTATCCGATTTATGCATGATACTGCCAAACGTAGTGCCCTACAAGGTCTTTCGCAAAAGCGTTCGGTTCGGGCAGTCGTCTTCGATTACGGAAACGTTCTTTGCCTCGAGCAAACGCTGGAGGATATGAAAGGTATGGCGCTCGTGTGCGGCATTCCCCATGAGCGATTCTCGGAACTTTACTGGAAGCTACGGCCGCCCTACGACCGGGGTGATATCGATGGACCTGCCTACTGGACAGCGGTTGTTGGCCAGCAAGAACTGGGTTTGAGCAGAGATCAGATAGCAACGCTAATCAAGCTCGATAGCGAAAGTATCACTCGACCAAATCAAGGCGCTGTGCAATGGGCAAAGCTGTTGCACCATGAAGGCTTCCCCTTAACCCTTCTCTCAAACATGCCGCTCGAACTCAGTCGCCATGTGACCAAGTCCTTTCCGAGCCTCTCTACATTTGAATACCTGATTTATTCCTGCGACTACGGATCCATAAAGCCGGAGCTGTCGATCTATCGAAATTGTCTAGAACTACTCAAAGTGGCCCCGCAAGACATCTTGTACCTGGATGATCGCGCCGAAAACGTCGAGGCGGCAGCTCGCTTAGGAATTAACTCTGTACTGTTTGACACGGTCGAAAAGACTGCATCAAGAGTCGAAAGCCGATTCGACATCCCCGTCCCGAGTTATGGCCGCTGTCGCCAATCAAGTTCACAGTACAGCTCAACAAATCGGCGCCCGGATCGGATGAAATCCGATTGATGCAGCAACGCAGCCTCCAACAGGTACGCGTGAGCGTGTCCTTAATCTTTCTGATCCACGGACTGATCATCGCAACCTGGGCTTCGAGGATTCCTGCCTTTCAGGCGCACCTCCATCTTTCTCCCGCCGTTTTGGGCAGGTCGTTGATGATGGCGGCAATCGGTTCCGTTCTCGCCATGCCTGCCGCTGGATGGCTCATTAACAAGTTCGGCAGTCTGAGCATCGTGATTGGGTCGACATTGGGGTTTGGCCTCGCACTGCCCTTGATTGCCGAATCCAATACGGTCCTAACACTGTCGGTCGCTCTTCTTTTCTATGGGGCGATGGCTGGTTCGATGGATGTAGCGATGAATACTCACGCCGTGATGCTCGAGAACCGATACCAGCGTCACATCATGTCGTCATTCCACGCCCTCTTCAGCTTGGGTGGAATGGCCGGATCTGCGTTAGGGGGATTGGTTGCTTCACGTGCGGTTCCGGCCTGGATTCACTTTTGGGTCAGCGGTATAGCACTTGCCGCAATGTCCATACTCGCATTCAGGTGGCTTCCGCTTCCCTCAGCACCTGAGGACGCCGAGAAAGTGGCATCCGGAGGCACGATTACGTGGTCTGTACCATTAGGCGCGCTCGCTCTTCTTGCATTTTCGATTATGCTCGTTGAAGGTGCGATCGCCGATTGGAGCGCGATTTATCTTCGTACTTCGGTTCTCACCGGGCCAGGATTGGCCGCTCTTGGATATGCGGTGTTCTCAGGCGCTATGGCTGGAGGTCGCCTGACAGGCGACTATCTCACTGGGAAGCTTGGACGCGGCCACCTCGTATGTTACGGGGCTCTTTTGGCCGCGGCAGGGCTTGTCTTCGTCTTGTTGTTCGGCAATGCCGGTTGGGCGTTGGTGGGATTTACGTGCGCTGGAGCAGGTCTGGCCACGATTATTCCCAATACGTTTGCCGCTGCAGGGAACATTGAAGGCAGTGCACCCGGTCCCAGCCTCGCCGTAGTCACGACGGCTGGCTATGTTGGCTTCCTTGCCGGTCCGCCCCTGATCGGGTTTGTCGCGCAGCTTTCGACCATTCGCGCTGCGTTATGGATACTTGTGGTCTTGAGCGGGTTGAGCGCTTTCGCATCAACCTCAATGAAAAAAACTTCGCCTCTCAGAAGAATACCCTGACATCCAGTCTTCCCCAAAGATGCCGAGCCGTTGGCTGTGCCTCGCCAAAACCAAGAGCGGATATGAAATCAATAACTTACATAGATGCCGCGTAACACGTTACATGGATGAAGATCGCCTTGTACGGAGTTTGGCGAAGAACAACCCTGCCCTATCGCGTTTTCTTGACATTATCGCCCCCTCAGATACGATGAAAAGAGAGCCCGATCCCCTTCCGGAGGCTTAAGACGTGAATATCGAAATCCACGATGCGGCCCTTGAGGCCAGAATCCAAAAACAGCTTCAGGCGACCGGCTCCGCCAGCGTCGAGGAACTCTTGCTCCGCTTGCTGGAGACCCAGGAAGAACAGGATCGTTGGCTTTTGGAGAACCGGGAAACAATCAACGCAAAGATCAGGCGCGGCATCGAGCAACTCGACCGCGGCGAAGGAATCCCGGAAGATCAATTGGATGCTCACCTGGCAAATCTGAAAAGCCGAGCATCAGCAGCTCTCCGTGAATGCGTGGCGCACCCCAGCTTGGATTGTCGGTGGTCATCCTGAAAATAAGGTCGCGAGCTGCTTTAGAAATGCGCTTCCGTCCGACGACTCGACGTGCTCTGGATAACACACGCCAGTAAAGGGCAAATCCTGCGCGATGCCAGCGGACCACGGTGTCAGGGCTTACAACGATGAGGCTCTCCTTCCAGCGAGACCAGAATCTGTGAATTGCAATCCAAAAGAATTTGTCGGCCGCGTAGAGTCTCGGCCGAGGATGCTTCCGCTTGAAGACGGCGAGTTGCTACCGCAGGACCAGATTTTCGAGAATCGCTACCGAAGACTGGACATCAATGCTGAGAAGGCCCGAGGCCAGAGTGAGGAAAACGGCCTCGTCCTCAATGCGACCCGACTTCTGGTGATTCCGGATCCAAAATTGAAAAAGCGTGAGGTAGAGTTGGCGAACTTGGTGCTCCGGATAGCTGGGGCGTTTGATGAGATCTTCAATGATCGCCGACGCCGCGACTTCGGCGATGTTCACGCCTCGATAGCTGTGAAGAGCAGGATCCGTCAAAACCTCTTCGAATGTTGTTTGCAGGGCCTCGATTTGTGCCAAAGAAGACATCTCGAGTCCAGGTCGTACGTCAAGCGTCAGAAAACGGTAGGCAGCATCCAGTTGGCCAATCCGGACGGCTTCTGAAAGCTCCTGCCAGTTCTGGGGCACGGCGCGGGACTCCAGCGCGGCGGCAACCGTGCCTCGGATCAGAAGTTCGATTGCATCGTTTGGAAACTCCGTCAAACTCCGTCGCAGCACGTGCGACACGGAACTGCGCGTCTCCGCGCCCAAGCCGGGTTCCGCTTTCAAGAGCAGTGCCCCGGCATACTGCACGGCCGCCCAATCCTGTCTTCGCCACGCGGTGTCAAAAAAGGTGAGCAGGCCAGTAGTGCTGGTCAAGTGGGATGCAACCTCCGAGACCAGGGCTTTGACTACCGCGTCGTCGCTGACCTGGAGTAGCATGCCGACGCGAACAGGATCGTTCTCGAGCGTTGCGCAACAGGCGATGGAGCGCTGGACAGGAACATCCTGCTTCGGATCTGCTCTTCGGATGAGGTCGCCTATTTCGGGGTGAACGGATTCTCTATAGGACTGGAGCATCCCTTTCCATCCGATCGGGCGACGTAGGGTTCGAGACGGTCCGCATGAAAAGCCGCAATGATCGCGCCTTGCACGGATTGCGGCATACGGAGTGCGATTACGTTGTTCAGGTCCTGGCTGGAGACAATTCCCGCGTAGTCGCCAAACGCCGTCTTCAGGCGGATGCGCATGAAGGCCGTGTTAGATGCAGTATCCAGAGCAAAACGGTCAATGGTCTTTACGACCGTCTCCGTGCTATTGCGATCTCCCATCACCAGTGCCAGACGGAAGTGTTGTCGTAACTCGAGTAGCGATGGAACGAGTTCGAGCGCAATGTCGGGTTTTGCGCGATTCAATGCGCGTATTTGCGCGAGTTTGCGAGTGACCGTAAGGAAATGCGCCTCGCGACTGCGCCACCTGAAGTAACCTGGCGGAGAGATTTTGAGTAACAGCGCTCCGAGGCCAGGGGGGCTATCCAAAGGGCCCACGAAGGGCCGTTCATCTTCCCACCCGAAACTTGGCATGATCCAGGAGCGGAGGCGCGAAATGCCTTGCTTCCTTTTCAATTGCTTCAAGATTTGAATGTTGCGGCAAAGACCGACGCATCTTAGTCCCCCTCCTCCCGGCGCACGATATTCGCTCTCCTCTTTCTGGGATACTGTCAATCCTTACAGTCCTGCCGATACACAAATTTAACCGTCCGAGTATGGCCAATTCGTTCAGCCCCTTGAGCAAGAGGCAAGCGGCTGACGTGCCCCCAGCTCAGCTTGGCCTCCGCGCTCTCCTGATCCCTCCTGCTCACCCTCTGGAAGTAAATTGCACAGCTATCAATTTGAGGCCACCTAGGCTCTGGCCTAAGGACAGGGCACGGAACTAATTCCGTTCAAGCGAGAGCCCTGTACCAAAACTGGACCTCGCACCAGTAGTCCTAAGAGTCTTATTCCCACTATTGTCCCTTGCGTACGTTGGGCAGGTTCAGAGCACCTCTTTCTCCGCAAGCCCACCACCTAGCGCTCGATCTGACTGCCCGCCCAAACCAATTCGAGCGAAAAGTCCACGGTACTCGGATACGCCTGCGGCCCGTGCTTTTCCTCCTGAGGGAGCCTAATGAGGGACTATCGAGTAAAGCCGGGGAATCGGACGGCAGCATCGTCTATTTTTAAAATTTTGGCGGCATTACGGCACAGCGCACTCCTCGCAGTTCTGACGTTGGCGTTGTTAGTGTTAAACGGCTGCTCAGGCCTGGTGAGCAGCACTGCCACCACGGCACCCGCCATCACTGCGCAGCCCACGAATCAGACCGTGATCGCAGGGCAAACCGCCACCTTCGCGGTGGTGGCCACAGGAACGGCTCCACTCAGCTACCAGTGGCAGAAGGGCGGCGGGAACATCGCGGGAGCAACCTCGTCGAGTTACACGACGCCCGCAACCACCACCGCCGATAGTGGAACCACATTTCGCGTTGCAGTGAGCAATAGCATGGGAACGGTCGGGAGTGCAGCGGCCACGCTAACCGTGAACGCTGGGGCGGTCGCGCCGACGATCACCACACAGCCGGCGAATCAGACTGTGACCGCGGGTCAGACGGCTACGTTTACGGTAGTGGCCACGGGAACGGCTCCACTCAGCTACCAGTGGCAGAAGGGCGGCGGGAACATCGCGGGAGCAACCTCGTCGAGTTACACGACGCCCGCAACCACCACCGCGGATAGTGGAACCACATTTCAAGTTGTAGTAAGCAATAGCACGGGAAGTGTGACGAGTGCAGCGGCCGCGCTAACCGTGAACGCTGGGGCGGTCGCGCCGACCATCACCACGCAGCCATCGAATCAACCCATCACGGCGGGCCAAACTGCCACTTTTTCGGTGACGGCGAACGGAACACCGCCGCTAAATTACCAGTGGAGCAAAAACGGAGGGGCAATTAGCGGGGCCACTTCGTTAACGTACACGACGCCAGCGGAAACAACCTCGGACAATGGCGCACAATTCAGCGTCCTCGTCAGCAATGCGGTAGGTAACGTGACCAGCAAACCCGCCACGCTCACGGTCAATGCCGCCACTCACTTGCTCACCGTCAGTCCCGCAAGCTTAAGTTTTGGAAACGTGCCTGTGGGCGCCAGCGCGACTCAAAAGGCTACCCTCCAGAACTCAGGCAATTCCAACGTAACAATTTCGAATATCAGCGTCTCAGGCCCCGGCTTTAACCCATTTGGCGTGCCCGCTGGCACGATTCTAAATCCCAGCCAGACCGCGACATTGAATGTGACATTTGCTCCTGCTGCATCAGGGAACACGACGGGGAGCGTGTCGGTAGCCAGCGACGCCACAAACACGCCAGCTACAATCACTTTGTCTGGGAGCGGCCAACCAACCGTCCCTCCTGGCGGAACGTGGATTTCCGGATACTTCGGCTCAGGTAACGGAACGCTTCCGCCATCCAGCATTCCGTGGACCAAATACACACATATAATTCATTTCGCGGCTGCTCCGGGTGTGGACTCAAGCGGCAATGGCAACGGAACAGTGGAACTCCACTGGTTGTCTCAAGCCGACATCAATGCGGTAGTTGCCTCCAAACCCGCCGGCAAGCAAGTCCTTGTGTGCGTCAAAGACAACGATTCGCACCTCGGCGCATTCGCGCAAAGCACTTCGCCGGGAATGATCGCAACTTTTGTCTCCAACATCTCCAGCTTCGTAAATACAAACCAATATGACGGTGTGGACATCGACTGGGAGCAAAACATCAATGTGACACAATATGAAGATCTGCTGACGCGCCTCCGAGCCGCATTGCCCGGCAAGACCATCACCATGACCGCTGGCAACTGGGGTGGCCTGGACTCCGTAGCTGGCACTAGCTACTCCCAAGTGGATCAGATCAACGTTATGTGCTATGACATGGACATTGGCACGGGCTTTTCTTGGTACAACGATCCTCTTACTCAGGCCGGCAATACGAATGTATCCGCGTGCGACTGGCGGGTGCGCCCATTTCTTGTCGGGGGAGTCCCTGCAGGGAAGATCGGGATCGGAGTACCCTTCTATGGGAGGAGGTGGGCGGGAGTCACGCAGGCCCTTGTGAGCGGGAACTTCAGCGCGAGCACTGTCAAATACCGGGATCTGGTTACCGACACGGCCCGCTGGCAACCCCAGTACCAGGGCTACGATGCCAAATACGAATCAGACTATTTGAGCATCCCTCCTCTCAACGAATTTGACTCATTTACCGGGACGCAATCCATCAATGCCGCTGTGTCCTGGCAGAGAAGCCAGCGTTTCGGCGGCTTCATGACGTTTACACTCGATTATGAATTTCTATCCGGCCAAGCAGGAGATGCCCGTTACCCGTTGTCCGCGGCCCTCTGCCAAAGCGTCTTCGGATCCTGTCCGTAGCTCCAGTTCTCACTAATCGATGCGACGGATCAGACTGCGCGCGAACGCTGCTTGCTGCTGGATTCGTTGCAAAACCATGTAATCGTTTTTCGAATACCATCGCGCAAGGAGGTTTTCGCCCACCACCCGAATTCCGCGAGCGCCCGCGAAGTGTCCAGGCAGCGCCGCGGCTGCCCGTCGGGTTTCGTCGCGTCCCAGCGCACGGCTCCTTCAAAACCTGTCAGCGAGCGAATTAGCTCCAAAAGCTCGCGGATGCAGATTTCTTCGCCCGACCCCAAATTGACCGGCTCAGGCTTGGCATACTTTTGCGCCGCCAGGACGATGGCTTCCGCAGCGTCCTCGACATATAAAAACTCGCGCGTGGCATTACCAGTTCCCCAAGCCACGAGTTCTCTTTCGTGGGCCTCTTTCGCCTCGAGACACTTGCGGATCAGCGCCGGAATCACGTGCGAACTTTCCAGATCGAAGTTGTCGCGCGGGCCGTAGAGATTGACGGGTGTCAGAAAGATGCCGTTGAATCCATACTGCTGGCGATAGGCCTGCAACTGCACGAGGAGCATTTTTTTTGCCAGTCCGTACGGCGCATTGGTCTCTTCAGGATAGCCGTTCCAGATGTCCTCCTCGCGAAACGGCACGGGAGTAAATTTAGGATAGGAGCAAATCGTACCGGCGCAGACAAATTTCTCAAGGCCCACGGTTCTCGCTGATTCAATCACATGCAGCCCCATAATGGCATTGTCATAGAAAAATCTGCCGGGATTTTTCTGGTTGGCGTAGATACCTCCGACGACTGCGGCGAGATGGATGAAAATGTCAGGGCGCGCGTCCTTATAAAGCCGAAGGACATCGGATTTCTCGCGCAGATCGTAGTCCCGGCTGCGTGGCGCAACAACTTCCCGGCACCCTTCCGCCCGAAGCTTTTCAACAACGAAGGACCCCAGAAAACCATGGCCGCCACTTACCACCACCCGCCGATTGTCCCAGAACCCCATGGACGCGCCTCAGATGTGAGCCTGACCCGCGAGCGCCGTGAGCGCCCGGGCCACTGAATTGTGCCAGTGATTCCAGTCGCTGAACTTGTTTTCCAAAATCTCCTTGCCTTTTCCCGGCGCAACCAGGCCAGCTGCCTCCATGTCGGCATCCACCATGATGGCGACCAGATCGCTGAAGCCAATGCGCGCTTGCCAGCCAAGCTTTTCGCGAGCCTTGCGCGTGTCCGCAATCAGGCAATCTACCTCAAGAGGCCGCATGTAACGTGCCGAGGACTTGACATACTTCTGCCAGTCGAGGCTTGCGTAAGCGAACGCCTCTTCCAGAAATTCGCGCACCGAATGCGCTTCACCCGTCCCGATTACAATATCGCCGGCAGAATCGCACTGCAACATTTCCCAGATCGCCTCGACGTATTCCGGCGCGTAGCCCCAGTCGCGACGCGCTTCGAGGTTGCCCAGCAGGAGAGCATCCTGCTTGCCCGCCAGGATCGCGGCGATGGCTCTTGTTATCTTTCTCGTGACAAAAGTTTCGCCACGCCGGGGGCTTTCGTGATTAAAGAGGATTCCGTTGCTCGCGAACATCTTGTAGCCCTCGCGGTAGTTCCGCGCCATCCAATACGCATACACTTTGGCCGCCGCATACGGACTCCGAGGTTCAAAGGGCGTCGTTTCGCTCTGCGGAGGCGGAGCCGTGCCGAACATCTCCGAGCTGGAGGCTTGATAAAACCTTGTCTTGCAGCCGGCTCGGCGAATTGCTTCGAGCAGCCGCGTCGCGCCCAGCCCGGTTACGTCGCCGGTATACTCCGGGATGTCGAAGCTCACGCGAACATGGCTCTGCGCAGCCAGGTGGTACAACTCATCCGGTATATAGCTGTAGATGAGATTCATTACCCATTCCGTGCTGGAGAGATCGCCATAATGCAAGAATAACTGCGCGGACGGCTGGCTGGGGTCCTCATAGATGTGATTAATGCGAGCGGTGTTGAAGGTACTCGCACGGCGAATGATGCCGTGAACCTCGTAGCCTTTGGAAAGCAGGAGCTCCGCGAGGTAAGAGCCATCCTGTCCGGTAATTCCAGTGATGAGTGCGCGTTTCATATGATTTCTTTCCGCTCTCGCTCCTGTTGTAACTGAGGTACCTGCGGCGCGAGAGCTATAAATGAATTAGGATTTGACGCTGTGGATGCCGGAGCGAACCATCGAGCGATGTCTTGGTTCAATCTTCCACGGAACCCTTTGAGGAGGACTGCCTGGGCTCCCAGCGGTTCATTTCTTTGACCAGCTTTCAGAAATTGAAAGCTCTCGAACCGCTGCGAGAGTTACCGTCTGAATGCTTCGGACAGCACACGCATGTTTCCCGCCGCGCGAGCCTTGCAGCTGTGTGCAAAAGATCTCCGGTTTGCAATATCTTGCTGGTTATAAATCCAGAGGCGTCCGTCGGAAATCAACTGGGGATTAACATCCACCTATGGGCATTGTCCAAAAAACTCTTTGCAGAGCGGCGTGGACAGCGGATACCGGGCGTCGCCCTTCTCGGCGGGGAGATATTCGTATTCCAATGCGAATGTCATAATCCCGCCGAACCTATTGGATTTCTGCCAGGCTACGGAGTCTTTGATGGAGTGCTCTCCACTATAGGAAATGAACTCATCGAGAGAGGGAATACTTAAATAGTCTGACTTATACACGCTATCGTAGAAGCGGTATTGCCGCTGCCAGCGCGCGCCATCGGTCACCAGCTCTCGGTACTTGACCACACTGGTTGAGAAATTCCCACGAACCAGCGGCTGAGTGACTCCCGCCCATCTCCTTCCGTAAAACGGAATACCGATTCCAATCTTGGCGGCTGGAACTCCAGCCGCCGTGAAGGGCCTTGCCCGCCAGTCACATGCCGCCACGGAGCCGTTTGAAGCCTGCGTCAGCGCGCTGTTGTACCAAGAATAGCTCGTCCCTGGGCCATCCATGTCATAGCACATCAAGTTGATCTGATCGAGCAGAGATTGGCTTTCGCCGGCTACGGAGTCCAGGCCGCCCCAGTTTCCGGCAGCTATGGTCATGATCTTGTTTGGCATGGCGGCCCTGAGGCGCTTTAGGAGATCAGCGTATTGCGGCACATTGATTTGATGTTCCCAGTCCAAATCCACCCCATCGTAACCGTTGGCAATTACAAAACTTACGATTTTGCTGGCGAACTTAGAGACCAGAGCCGGAGCGGTGCTTTGGCCAAATGCCCCCGCATAGCTGTCGTTGTCCTTTATGGTAACGAGGATCTTTTTTCCGGTTTTGTGGGCGGCGGCGACGATTTGGATAGTTTCCGCTTGCGTTAGGTAGTGCAACTCAATTGTGCCATCGCCGGCCCCGCCGCTGACTCCCGGCGCCGCGGCAAAATGGTTTACGTGCGTGTACTTGTTCCAGGGAATTGACGCTACCGGCTCGATGCCATTTCCCGCCGAATAGTATCCGGTAATCCACTGCCCGCGAAGCGCAGCATGTTGTTGGTATTTGGCCAGTGTAGCTGTGGGCCGGTCCGCGCCGCGAAAGCTTAAAGTGAGCAGTCCCAAGAATATTCCCGAAACGATAATTTTTGCTCGGCCGGTCATAGCCTGTCACCGCTGAACCGCTGACAGAGGGAGATTCGTCTTCGACGTCGCATTGGCGAGTCGAATTTGAACTGTATGGCGCGCGCGATCTTTGAATCGAATGACTTTAGGGAAGCGACGCTCTTGTTTTCCGCACGGCGATCATCTCCTTCAAGACATCCATCATGAACAAGGGCAGCGCCTTCTGGCGTGCCAGCCGCCTGGGTTTCGAAAGCAGCCGGAACGCCCATTCAGTGCCGGTCTTTTGGAAAAGCAATGGAGCTCGTTTGCTCATGCCGCCAACCACATCTAGGCTGCCGCCGATTCCCATAAGGAAAACGGGCTTTAGAGCAGGCATATTTTCGCTGATCCAAAATTCCTGGCGGGGCGATCCAAGAGCCACGAAGAGCAATTCCGCCTGGCTCTCATTGATTTCCGCCACAACTTCCGCTGAGGTCTTGAAGTACCCAGACCGGTTTCCAACAATCCTCAGACCGCGGTGTTGGTTCATGAGCGCCCGGCACGCGGCGGCATTCGATTGCGGCGATGCGCCCAGCAGGAAGACGTTCCATCCTTGACCGACAGAAAGCTGGACCAGCCTCAAGAACAGATCAATTCCCGTGCAACGCGGCAAGGGCCTGCGATGAAGCAACATTGCGGCGAGAGAGATTCCCACGCCATCGCAGATCCGAACGTCGGCCGATTCGAGTATGTTCCTCAATCGGCTATCGTGCCTGGCTCGATATACCTTTTCCGGGTTAATGGCGACGCAAAAGGTGCGTTCGTTCGCCATGATGCGTCGTCGGATTAACTCAAGCACAGCATCGGGGGAATCGAAGGCCCCGACCTGCGTGCCCAGAATGGAAAGTGAATCCGCAACGTCCGATTTCATAAGAACCTCTGGTTGCTTTCGTATTTGAATGGTCTACAAGCGGCCTGCGGAACGCGCCAATAGGGGGGCGGCAGGCAAAGTCATGGCAACGGGTTGCAGCTGCTTCGCGTCCTCAGGCGCGCAAAGCCATTCTTTCATCCAGTAGTACAGGCTAAGCAGGAGAAAAATCTGACGATCCCGGTCCATGCCCTTGCTGTGCGCGTCAATGACCGCCATTACCGCGCTTCGATCGAAATAGGTTGAGAAGCGCGATTTCGAATCGAGCAGGATTTCCTTGATTGCGCCGGTCTGCCGAAACCATCGCTTTGTTGGCGTAAAGAACCCGTTCTTCTTGCGATGGACCACCCAATCGGGCAATACGCGGGTCGCAAACTGTTTGTGCAGCACCTTGCCACGCCAGAGGCTGCGGCGGTACCGGCAAGGCAGGCCTTCCGCGTATCGAATAAGGTCCGCGTCGAGCAACGGTACGCGACACTCGAGCGAGTGATGCATAGTGATCTTGTCTGTATAGAGCAGAAGGTCGTCAGCGAGATTCGTCCGCAGGTCCAGGCTCATCATGCGGACAGCAGAGTCCGGCAGCCTCGAGCATTGCAGCAGATCGAAGAAATACTGGACGCGCTGAGAGGCCAGAGATTCCTCAAGTCCAGTCAATCTGCGGATCTGGTTCGGGTCAAACACGGTGTAGACCTCCAGGAAGCGCCGCAAATCATCCTTCTCTCGCGCCGAAGTGAGGCCGCGCTGCACCGCGTCGTTGCGAACTCTCAAAACACGCGCCGCCCATGACAACAGCGGAATGGCCCCCGCAGGGAGATAGCGTCTCAGCAATTCGCCCTGATAGCGGCGGTATCCGCCCATGACTTCATCGGCGCCCTGGCCAGACAACACCACCTTAACGTGCGCGGCCGCCAGCCCCGACAGATAGAACATGGGTACCACCGAGGCGGTTGCCAAAGGCTCCTCGACGATGGACGCAATTCGCGGCAAAATCTCAAGAAAATCGGGTAATCCCACGCGGACAAAACTGTGGTCCAGCCCAATCGTACGCGCTGTTTGCGTCGCGGCTGCGATCTCGTCAGCTTCATCGGATTCTTCGAATCCGACAGTGAATGCTTTCAGCCGGTATGGTGCGTGCTTTTGCGCGAAGCGCGCGACCAAAGCGGAATCTATGCCGCCACTAAGGAGAACACCTACCTCCACCTCGGACAGCAACTGGCGCTGGACCGCCTGCTCGAGAAGAAATCCGTAGTGTTCGGCCGCCTCGGCCTGGCTTGGTTGCGCCGCCGCGACGGGCACAGGATCAAAATAGGGGTATTCCCGCAAGGATAACTCAGGGGAACGCAGATCCACTTCCACAATATGGCCCGGGCGTACTTTGTGGATGCCCTTAAGCAGCGTGTCCGGCGCAGGGAGGTACCGCAACCGAAGCACCTCTGCTAGCGCCGCAGGATCCACCGTGGCATTAACCAGGTTCCGGAGAGCGCGGATCTCCGAGCTGAAGACGAATCCCTGCGCGTTCCCCCAATAGTACAGCGGCTTCACGCCGAAAGGATCCCGAGCCAGAAATAGCTTGCCGTGCTCGCTGTCCACCAGGCCGAACGCGAAAATGCCGTTGAATCGCTTCACCGAGCCGATGCCGTTTCGCGCGAGGCAGTAAAGGATGGTTTCCGTGTCGCAGGGTCCGCGAAAGGCCTGATTCGCTAAGCTCTTCCGTAACTCGAGATGATTGTAGACCTCACCGTTATACGTAATTGCATACCTGCCGCAATCCGTGGACATCGGCTGATGGCCCGACGGAGACAGATCCATGATGGCTAGCCTGCAATGTCCGAGCACAGCCTGATGCACGCCTGCGCGCATGCGAGCAATACCCAAGCCGTCCGGGCCACGATGCCGGATTTGCCTCAGCAGAGACGTATCAAACGAACGGTCAATGGCCCCGAGAATTCCGCACATAATTCTCCTCAACTTGAGCTACCCTCTGCAGCATTAGAACGACGTTGCCCGCGGTGGCGCTTCGCGGGACCTGCCCCGCCAAAGCCAGGAAAAGCGGCAACCCCCCGGAAAGTTCAGTCAGTTGGCGGGCGCAGCGAGCCTTCCGATTCGCTGCGACATCGCGCACAACAAGGGCATGACCGCCCAACGCAAGGTGTTTTTGTTTCGCCTGATTCCGGCTACATCAATTTGCGAATGGATGTCGAGGCCATCCACAAATCGCTCCAGCACTCGGGGCAGAAGTCGGTTAGCCAGATCGAAATCTCCCAACAGCAGCGCTAGATTCACGGCCTCGGCATTATCGTAAAGATCAAAACGCACGATGCCGGGCTTGCTCCGCAGCGAAAACCGCCGGAACAAGAACTCCTGCTCGTCGAGGAAGGCCTTCTTCAGGTACAAATATCCGGCGCGAACGGCCGCCTCGGAATCCGGGAGATGGACCGCTCGGTCCGCCTTGACCAAATTTTTCAAGACGATGCACGTATGGAAGCAGTCTATAAAGGAGCGCCCGTGCGGCGAATAGAGCCATGAGCCGTCAGGCCGCTGCTGCCGGAGAACATACCGGCACAGCTTGCCGATCTTGCGTCGGATGCCGAGGCTCCGCTGCCGTGCGGCAAAGGGAAGCAGCAGGGAATAGGCGTACAGCGTATAGGTCACCGCGTTGATGACGACTCGGTCCCGCCACGGCCCGTACGATGTGGCCATGCCCTCGTCATCTTCTTCCATCACATACAGGTCCCGGTCCAAAAATTCTAGGATGCCTCGAATCACCGAATCAAACCGCGATTTGCATAGCGCTTCCCGCCAGGCCAGGAAGGCTTCGAGCGCGTACGGCGTCATCGTCGAGAGAGGGGTATTCGGACCATAGAAGATGTCCGCGGTCACCGGGTAGCGAAACCCGAGACCCCAACAAGGCCCGCTGTAGCCGGTGCAACTGTTTGCCACCAGCCATTCGAGGTGCCGCGCCGCGAAATCCAGAAGCCGCGCGTCGCCGTTTTCCCGGAATAGATTGACGAGGCACTGTGCTGCCATCGCTCGAACGATCGGGTACTCTCGCCGAACATAGAACCATCGGCGGTCGTTATTGAAGAAATTGTCAAAGACCGAAAGAAGGCCCGCTGGTGGGAGCCCGGCCACCGGCCACCGGTTGTAAAAATTCTTGACCGCGAATCCCAGAGGCGTCATCCAGATGTCGTAGGGGTCGTAAGTAGCGAGGTCTTCGGCGGCACAGAAGCGCTCAACGAATACACTCAGATACGGACCGATAGATGTCTTCCAGCCTTGCGGCAATGTGCGTTGGTCTAAAATGTTCTCTGGCATAGGTGCGGTTGAAACGGGCGATGCTCGAGCACAACCCCGGATTCAAAATCAGCCGGCTCATCATGGACGCGAGCACTTGCGGGTCGCGCCTATCGGTGAGAAATCCCATCCTTCCGTCTTGAAAAAAATCGGGCAGGCCGCCGACAGCGCACGCTACTAGGGGCAGACCCTGGGCCATAGCTTCCAGCACCGAAATCGGCAAGCCCTCCGTCCAGGAGGGGAACAAGTAGGCATCGGCATTCTGGAATGCCTGCCTTTTGGCCATCCCGTGTACGTGCCCGGGAAATTCTACATTTCCAAGCCCGCTTGATCTGACGTACTCCCGTGCGCCGCCGAGTTCAGGCCCCGCGCCCGCCATGGTCAGTTCCACGAACGGGTGTGTCAGTTTTAGGATTCGATAGGTATCTAGAGCCTCGTAGACGCCCTTCGATCTTTCCATCCGGGCCAGAAATAGAATGCGAAAGCGATGTCCGGAAACACAGCTGGCTTTGGCCAGGTGGGCATCGTCAACAAGAAACTCATTCTCGACGGGTGCGCGCGCGACGAAGATTTCCTTCTTGTAGCCGAGGGCCCGCAAACTCTTTTCGAACTCCTTGCCGAGCACGATGAAGGCGTCCGCCCGGCCGTACACCCACAAAAACAGGGATAGGAAGGGACCCGCGAGTGCGCGCTCGCACCCCTTGTCCCAGCCATGAGTAAAAACCACCGCCGTTCGTCCCAGGGCCTTGGCGATCAAGAGCAGAACCCCGTCGCGAATAAGCGCTTTCGAGCCCAGCGAAGGGTTTAGATGCACCATTTGGTAGCGCCCTCGGATCAACGTCCTTGCGAAGCGCCACGAGTCTGCGGCAAGGCGCAGAAGGGAGCGGCCCGCGTTTTCCGTATCTGATCGCGACCCCACCGTGAAGTATTGAATTTCGCTGTGGAAATGCGGCTGTATCACGCGCAAATACTGAGCCACCCCGCCGGGCATGCCGAGCGGCGGCGCAGTCATCAAGATCCGCAGCGATTCCTGGCCGGCTTCCCTCATACGCTTCTAGGTGCTTGTCACGGGGTCCGTCAAGCGCGGCTTACTTCGGGCAACCCAAGCGTCCCGTGCACGAGCTTTTTCAGAGGTTCAAGCGCGGGCCTCCAAACGCCGACGATGTTGCAAACCAATTCAGGGAACGAAACAGAGTCGGCGATACTGAACCTGGGCACAAGATACGGATCGGCCCCCGGAGTGGGAAATGCGTTTTCGGTGGTAACGGCGAGCTTGTAGCCGGCGTCCCTGACTGCCCGAGCCACACTTTCATTCAAGAACCCGTATGGATAGGAAACGCAATCCACCGTGTGGCCCGTCCATGCCTGGAGCATCCGCCTGCTCTCTCGGAGCTCATAGGCCAATTCGTCCTTATTGCAGGAGGTGAGGTTCGCATGGCTGACGGTATGTGATCCGATGGTCACTTCCGGATACTCGGCGATCATCCGCAGCTCTTCCACCGTTATCGCGTGCCGGGCGTTCGAGGTTTCCGTGATCCATGGAAACCGGCCGTTTCCCTCGACGATGCCGGAAGGAATGAAAAGCGTAACCGGAATCCTCTCGCGCCGTACAAGAGGCAGGACATTCCCCAGCAACTCAGCGCAACCATCATCGAACGACAACCATACCGCTCCCCGCGGCACAGAGCGCCCCTGACATACGAATTCGATCAACTCGGGGGCCGAGACGAAGGCGTAGCCATGCCGTTTCAGCCACCGGATGCATGCAACGAATAACTTGGCATCCGGCTTGTGAAAATACAAAGCAGTGGCAACCGGATAGCCTAGTGCCGCCCTTCTCGCTCGGCGTACTCGGCCGCAAGCAATCAGGCCCACAGCCAATGTCCCGCAGAACAGATTTCTGACCAACGAGGCGGTTCGGCTCACGGTGAGATGCCCTCCGCGCGCAGATGTGCCGGCTTCCGCAGGCAATTCCCAAAGAATTCGGCCAGGCAGGCTGCATGCGCCCTGTAGTCGAGATTCTGTGCACACGTTTGCCGTCCGGCAATGCCGATTCGCGTTGCCAGCTCAGGATCCGTCAAGAGAGCCGTCATTTTGCAGGCAAAGTCAACGCTGTCGCCTGGTTTGGCGATCGAGGCGTTTACTCCGTCCACAAGAAAATCCTGCAAATCGCCCACTTTGCTGGTGATTACAGGTTTGCAAGAGGCTAGATACTCGGGAAGCTTGTTCGGCATGCGTGTTCTCGAGCGCTCGTCATCAAAGAGCGGCAAGAGCAGTGCCGCGGCATTGCGGAAGCAGGCTTGCAACGTTTCCAAATCCACCCAGCCCGCTAGGCGAACATCTCCAGCCGACGGGTCGCCGTACGCCACGCTGCTGTCGCGGGGCTCAGTGACCACCAATCCGAGCGCGGCAGCTTCCTTTTTAATGATTGCGGCATTTGCTTCCGAGTAACCTCCAACCAACGTCAGCTGGCAAGCATGGGTAAGCCGGGCATGGGCTAGGGCCGCCAGCATGAACTTTACGTCTGCCATCCAGCCGTCAATGCTTCCACACCAGACAAAATTGGGCATGTGGGTTTCGCCCGGCTGCTGCGGCGCAACGGGCGCACAAAAGCGATCGAAATCAACTACTGAAGGAAGCCGGTGGATGGTTAGGCGCGGGTTGAGCATGGCGGCGCGCTCCTGGGCCCGCTGCTCGATTTCCTTCGAGATCACCAGCAGCCCAGTAGAAGCCTTGAACATTCGCGACCGAAATAGCCACCGCGTCAGCGAAGAAAATCGCATGTCCGTGGCCCACCACTCACACATCTCTTGAACCAGCGATATGCCAAGCGCCTGGCACAACATACTTGCGATGAGGTTCAAAGGGCCGGACTGAACATATAGATAAACCGTGAATCGCTTGCCAGCCGCGCGGAGCCCAATGAGCTTGAACGCCAGATTCACGACAGCTTTCGCGTAAGCCAAGTACCGCATTGATTTGTCCTTCGGCTTCATCAGGCTAGTCATATACTCAAAGGAAATTCCCTCATGAATCCCGCTCTTCTGTGTGTTTTCCGACAGCGGACTTGGGCCGCAATGTAAGACGTGAAACTTGAGACCCGCCGCTTGCAGGGACTTGCCAATGAGGGTGATCCGGGCGGTGCCTCCAAACCCGCGCGGAAAGCCTTCACTGCCGCAAACGCATATCACAGTGCCCGGTTCCTCGGAAATGTCATGCATGAAAACTGTAAAGGGAGCGATATCGGGTGAGTTTAGCCTTGTGTTCTCGTCAGCAAAGCGTGTACAGACTACCTTCTATGGTTGCTTGCCGCATGTATGCGGCGGTTCTGTACAGGAAGAATGACCTCAGAGACCGAAGTTTGTCCCGCATTATACGAAGACCTAGCGTTGGTCGCATCGTCACGGACATCCTTGAAAAATGCTGCTTGGCTCGCACTTCGTGCTATCGTCCGGCGACACTGATGAAGCAAAGTTCTGCTGCCATGCTGGAAGGTTGTTGCAACGGCCACTCTTTGCCCGGCCGGTCCAGTTCCCCGTGCGATGGAAGCGCCGACGCACAGCAGGACCGGATAATAATCCAGCGCCAGATTGGGTTCGGCGGTTGAAAACATACGGATGGTCCACAAGAGCACAAGGACACTGGCTGTGAGTTGCAGCCCTCGTGGCCCGCGCCAGAGCGTGGCCAACGGCTCCGCACCATGTACCGCAAAATAGGTTAACAGCAAGGGCGCGCCGCCGTACAAAAGCAGGTCAAGGTATCCGTAATCTGTCCCGCCATTCCAGTCTTCGCCATTCCACCACCACTTGGCGAATGAGCCGCGCCCGAGAAGTAGTTCTTGAGGCTGCACGGAATCAAAAAATGCCAGGAGCTGGCCAGTTCGTGTGTCTTCGTCCAGCCTAGAGTAGAGGCTTTCCGCCGCGGCTTCCACTCTTTTGAAAGCGGAGGAGTTGGGCAGAAATATCGTCGAAAAAAGCACGAGCCATAGTGTAGCCGCCAGGGCAATCAGCCACCGCTTTGCCTGCGGCACTCCGCGGCGGTAGTCGGCGTAAGAGCACGTCGCCAGCAGGAAACTGAGCATGACGAGATTCAATCGCAATGCCGTGAACAGACTGCCCAGAGCGTATGCCACGAGTGGAGCAAGCCGAAAGTACCGAGCGCGAGAATCTCTAGGGTATTCCCTTAGTGCGGTCCAAGCTGCGAACCAATAGAGGGCGGACAAGATGGGCGCCATGCTCCGGACTGCTTCCACGCGCGATGTTGTTCGCAGGCTCGCGATTTCAAAAAGCGTGGCGGCCGACAGCACGTACGAAGCGGTCAGGAAGACTTTGTCAAGCACAGCCCAGTTGCAGCGCCGCACTCCAATGAAGACGACCACGGAGATCAAGCACATAAACGGGCCGGTAGCGTCCACCAGCTTGGTCGAAAACAGATCAGGGAGAGTGTAGCCCCTTGCCGTCATCAGCGCCCCGGCCCCGAGAAAAAGAAGAAAGCGGGACAAATAACCGCCCGAGAATTCGCGCCGGTTCGTCAGCCACAAGGCCAAAAGCCCTGCTGAGAACAGACACAGGATTTCCGCGCCGTGCAGGGCGTAATAGATCGGATCCTTCACGATATCGCCGTAAAAGTAAGGATTGGTCCCGATCTGCGCTTTCGAGGCCCGTATATAGCACAGCATGGCCCCAAACGACGCACACAACCCAAGCACGGTTAGGGCAACCACTGCCTTTTGCATGGGTGGATGCTCGAGGGCCGCAGCAGAGTTGCTGGGGACGGCCTGGATCATTTTCCCGCCCAGCTCTCTTGCGGCGCGATTGTCAAGCCACTGCGGAACCGCCGCCGGATGAGAACGGCCAGCCAGGGCAGACCGACTGCGGCTTGGAGAACCGCCATAATTACATTGGCCCACACCAGCCCCTCGGCGCCTTTTCCGACCAGCGCATAAGCGGCGATCACAAGCACTCCGCCCCGCACCAGGGAAAGCGCAATCGCGGGAACAGCCGCGTCGAGCGACCACATGGCCAGGTTCATGGGCGTGCTGATTGCCAGGAAGATGGCGGAGATGCAAATCAAAATCACCGCATTGGAAGCCACTTGAAACGCCGGCCCGTACAATCCCATGATGAAACGGGAGAAAACCGCGACCAGAATCGCCACAATAACGGCGGGCACGGAGGTAACAAGGAAATTGGCCCTCAGACAGCGTTTGTATGTTCTTCCATCCCCTTCCGACAGGACATTGGAGAGAGTTGGAAGACTGATGTTTGACGTCGCTGTTGTGATGAACAGAATCAGTACTTGGCACTGCATGATGGCGTTGTAGATGCCCGCCTCCGCATACCCTTTTGTGCGCGCCAGCAGGACATTTGTCCACCAGACCGCCGGCAAGTGGGACAAAGTTGCCACGAGCACAGGCAGCGTGAACGTGTAAAGGATGCGAAAGTCTTGCGCCTCGAACCGAAATGTCACTGGGGTAGACCGGGATTTGCAATCGCGGTGAAAGGAAATGCGATAGTAAACCGTGGTCGCTAGTCCGGCGATCAGATAGCCGAGCAGCGTACCGTTCAGACCCAGGAGCGCGGCGCCGGCAGACGCCAGCAGCGCAACTCCCACCCCGCGGATCACATTGCCGATGGCGATGGAACGGAAATCTTCGAGTCCTCCCAAAATGCCCACTTGTGACGCATTGATCGTCGAAAACAGCAATATTCCTCCCGCTAAGGCCACGCCCCTCGCAAGCCCGGGCGCGCGCAAAACCGCCGTGCTCAGCCACGGGGCGAACAGCACACAAAGAGTGGCAATCCCCAGGCCCACGGCCAGTGCGGTCGCCGAGCAAAGCCCAATGATTCTCCCCGCCCTGACGGGGTCCGCGTTTCGGTGCCCGCCGACATAGCGGCTGGCCGTCATGCCAAGCCCCGCGCTGCCAATGACGAGGAAGAAATTTACGGTGGACAGCAGGATCGCCAGTTCGCCAAACCGCGTTGACCCAAGCAGGCGCGCGCACACGACACTGGACGCCGTGGTAAGCGCGTTCATGATCCCGGTGCCGCCGATAGACCACAAGGCTCCCCCGGCGACGCGTTCCCACAGTCCCCCTTCCTGGCCGAGCAACCTTTGCCCCCACGGCGGGACGAGCTCCCGCCAGGAACGGCCACCAGCACGCATGACGTATCCCCAGTCGCTCAGATATGCCTCTCTCGCTTGGCCTCGCCGTAGTATTCGCCGTAGCCATAGCCATAGCGATGGCCGCTGCTCCTTGGATTCCAGTCGTTCAAGATGGCACCGAGCAGCCAGCTACCGCCTTCTTGCAAGCGTCGGCACGCGAACTGGATTGAGTCTCGCGTGCTCAAACCGGCCCGAATCACGAGTATGGCGGCATCCGACTCAAGGGCGAACATGCGCGCGTCCGGGAGGTTCAGGATGCTCGGTGTGTCCACCAGAATCACATCAAATCTTTCCCGCAAGTGCGTGAACAGATCGCCCAGGCGCGGGCCAAATAACGCGCTTGGGTCTACGCCCGCGCCGGCGGGGAGCACGACGAGATTGGGAACCTTTGTCTCTCGAAGCACGGGCGTCGACTGGCCAGACAGAACTTCGCTAACGCCCGGCGTTTTGTCGATTTGGAAGATGGTGTGTAGACGCGACTTTCTCGTGTCGCCGTCCACCAGCAGCACGCGCTTGTTCAACTCCGCTAGGGCGATCGCCAGATTGCTGACCACGGTGGTCTTCCCCTCGCGCGGATTCGCGCTCGATACTGCGATCACCTGCGGAGCTACTCCATTTTTCCTGGCGTATAAGATGGAAATCAGCGTGTCGTGAAATGAGTCCGCGAAGGGCGATGCGCGGTTTTGCTGGATGGTCATTTCATTTCGCCGCCCGGCTTTCATTAATGACAACGACCTGCTGCCGGAAAAGCTCGGGAGGCGGCGCGCGTGGTCACTTTTTTGATTGCCAGAGGGGATGACTCCCAGCTCCGGCAGGCTCAGGAAAAATTCCGCGTCTCCCGGATCCCGGACGCGTTGTCCCTGCTCTGGCACCAAAATTATCCCAACTCCCAGCAGGAACCCCGACAAAAGTCCGAAGGAGAGATTCAGCGGCAGATTTGGTCGGTAAGGGGTTTTGGGCGGTCTAGCCGGGTCCACCACTTGAATGTTGCTGGTCTTCATGGCCGTCAGTATGTCCGACTCTTTCGACTTCTGAAGCAAGGACTCATATAGCGCGCGCGTGGTTTCCAATTCTCGGCGCAGGATGTCGTATTGAGCGACACTCTCCGTTTGTCGCGACATCAGTTTTGCTTGGGCGTCATACTTGGAAGCCAGCAGATTTTCCCGTGTACGCGCCTCCACGTATTCATTGCGGATGCGATTTAGCTCGGCGGAGGTGGCGGCGACGTATGCAGCGGTGACCTCCTTGATCTGAGCTTCGATCTTTGTCACCTTCGGATATTCCCGCGTGAAGGATGCGCTCAGTTCGGCCAGTTGTTGGCGGAGCGTCGTTAACTCCGACTGATAGCTCTGAAGGGCATGATCTTCCAGGACCTCGGGCAGGGATTCCGGTGGTACGTTCGAGCTGAGGTCGAATCGCGACTGTTTGCTTACGCGATCCACCGTCGCCTTTCCCAGCTCCTCCTGGAAGTAGCGTAGCCTCTGGTCGTCCACGTTGTCCTTTTCAGAGGTGAATATGAATCCTGAGCTCTGGGCGAAATTCAGCAAGCGCCCCTCGGATTGTTGCAATTGGGACTTCAAATCCGCGAGTTGCTTGCTCATCCACTCTCTCGTGTACTGATTCGTTGACCAGCGCCTTTCGATGCTCCATTCGGAGTATGAGGCCGTAATCGCATTGGCGAGGTCTGAGGATAATTGCGGGTCCATCGAGTTAACCGTGATTTCGAGCACTCGCGAGTTCTGCTGCGACTTGACCGTAAGGCCGTCAGTGGTCATGGACAACGCTTGTTCATGCCCCAACGGGGAACTGCGAGCGTTGAGAAGGCGCAACACCGCAAACCAGCCAGACTGCGAGGCTTTCTCTGCACTTGCCAGTAAGCGCGGTTCGATATTGTCCTTGGCGAGGGCGCGTTCGACGACGGAGCGGCTCTGCAATACTCCCTTTTGCGTTTGAATATCGTATTCGGGCTGGAATTCGCCTGCCAGCGACGAATTCGGATTGACCGCGCGGGCGCCAAGGAAGTCTTCATTCACGCGCAGGACTTCTACTGATGTGGTCGCCCGATAGATTCGCGCGAGCGGCAAAGTTAGCAGCCATGCGAGCAGTGCGCCCAGGGCCATCAGGACCGCCAACAGGCCCCAGTGCTTCCTCAGAATGCGATAGTACTCGAGCAACCTTCCCGCATTGTCGCCCCTGTCGCTCACGTAACTGGGCGTCGCTTCCCACGGCGGCTGTTCCATGCCCGGGCTGCTAAGGCTTCCCCCCCTTGCTGCAGACTGAAGCGCTCCGCTGCTTCCTTCAGTCATCTTATGTCCCACTGTAGACACGGTATTCTCACCTCTCGCATTCCTCTCGTGCTGTATTGCTGCGGATACCTGCCCCTTACCGAGTACGAACCGTGTGAATCTTCGGACATTGCATCATAGTCGAGAAGCACCTAGCGGATTGCTCGCCTCCATCAACAGTCGGGTATTTGCGGGGAAAGGCGGCCCAATGTCTGAGAGTGTATTTCACGGACTGCGTCAGAGCCCCGGCTTGTGTTCGCAACTCGGCAATGAGTCTAAGGCACACGCCAGATGGCGAGGCCTGTCCCCGCTTGTAGCGCCGCTTCGATGCCGCGCAGAGCCGCTTTCTTGCCCGTGCTGCCGGGAATAAATAGAATGTCGTCGCCTTGCAGTGCGACATCCGAACTTTTTCCGCTCAGGACGCCCTTCACATCCACCGATATCTGTTCACGCCGGTCGGAATTTCTATTTAGCCGCAGGATTCTTGCGTGGTGCGCGTCCGCCGTGCCGTTCAGCCCTTCGGCCAGAGAAATCGCATGCAGCACGGAGATGGTCTTTTGTTCGCCGAGAGCAAAGCCGCCTGCGCGCCTTACGTCGCCAATCACATATACCAATTCGGCTTTGGGAACGGAGATGGTGTCGTGCGGGAAAATCTGGATGTTATCCTCGGGATTCTGGGCCTCCAGGATTTGTTTCAAACTCACTTCCGCAACACTGAATCGTCCCGACGCATCAATCTCCGCATTTGGCAGAGGGATGCAACCCCATTCCATCTGGCGGGTGATCCGAATGTGATATCCCGCATCCGGCCGGGTTCCGCCGGCAAGGGCCAGCATCTCGAGCAGCGTTTTGAATCCCTGCACCTGATGAACACCAGGAGTGTTTACCTCCCCGAGAACCGAGACCGGCTGGCTGCGAATCTCTGAGACACTAACTGCCACTTGTGGGCGGCGGATGTATATCTTCAGCGCGTTGTCGAGCGCTTGTTCGACTTGCTGCACGGTCAGCCCGGAAACATGGACGCGGCCTGCCAAAACTACCTGTATGTCGCCATCCCCGTCAATGCGGACCTGCCTATTCGTGAGTTCGAGCAGTTCGGGTTCGGAGATTTCTAGTTGGTCGTCGGTTCCCAGCAGGTATGTCGAGCGAACCTGATTGTCGCACTTGGGCCGCGATTGTTCTGGTGCCGCCGGCGTAGATTCTTGCGCGGAGGCTACGGGCAATACAAGTAATGCGGACATCCCTGTTAAGAGACCGCCGCATATGGCCAGCAACGGCTTCTTCGAACCTGTATGCGGCCCGGTCGTGCCAGAAGACACGCATTTGGCATGCGCGCTGGTGCTGCGCGATTGTGTAGTCATGAGATTGGTTCCCTTTTGTCCAGAATTTCGGCCCCGTTAGGCCACCACGGACCGGGCTTTTGCGAGTCCGGTCACCTGCGGCTGTTCCTTCCGAACGTGGGCAGACCAGGAATCCCGCATCTTCTCGATAACGTCAGCGACCACATCGTAAAACGTGGTGGCCGTAAATACATTGAGGTCCACCCAAATCGGAAAAGACGTGTCCTTCCGGTAGAGTGTCATGCTGCCCAGTCGCTCGCCATTTCGTGCGGGCAGACCAAAAGTCATACTCCAGTTGGCTTCTGCCGGAGTCATTAGGTGATTCCAAAAGGACTGTAGCCTGTACCCAGGCGCTTGCAGGAAAGGATAGTTCCCGGCTCCGGGCGAGACTTTCGACGATACTTCCAGGACAAAACCATCAAACCCCACGGGACTTAGGCACGTCTGCAGAATTTGGCGGAATTGCATATAGCTTGAGCAATTACCCAGATCGTTGAGCGCCCGGTAAATACCGATGTTGTTGGCGATCACTCGCCGCTGGTTCATCGCCCGACTCGCGGCGCGGCCTAGTTCCGAGAACTCCGGATATCGCAACTGCTGGACTCCGATCAGAATGCCAATCCCAACCATCACAAGGATCGTGGCTTCGGCCCGACCGTTGGGGGCCAGGAGGGATAGGCTGAACAGCCCAAAGCAGGCGCTCACCCCGTAGAGGACCAAGACCGCCTTCCTATGGGAGGCGCAACGGTTCAGTAGCATATGGTGAATATGCTCACGGTCCGGAGCGAATAGCTCCTTGCAACTCAAGAATCGGCGGGCAACCGCTACAGCGACATCCATGATTGGAAGTCCAAGGGAAACCATGGGAATCGCTACGGCCACCACTGTAGGTGATTTTTGAGATCCCGCTATCGCCATTGCGCTTAGAAGGAATCCGATCAGCAAACTCCCGCAGTCACCTAGGAAAATTGAGGCCGGATTGAAGTTATAACGAAGAAACCCGGCAATTGCTCCAGCAAGGACGAGGCTTAGAAACAGAATTCCCTCGTTATGGAAGATGATGGCTACCACGAAGGTAACCACGGTCGAAAACAGCGCGGCCCCCGCCGCTAATCCGTCAAGGCCGTCAATCAAATTGAAAGCATTGGTGATCCACAGGACCCAAATAACGGTCAAAGGCAGCCCCGCAATCCAACTCAGATGGGGATGGCCCGCGGCGATGGATACGTAGGTGATTCCAACACCGGCGTAATACAAAAGCCCGGCTGCCACCATTTGCACTGCAAACTTCACATACGCGCTGAGCCCACGAAAATCGTCGATCAAGCCGAACACAAAGATGAGGGTTGCGGGCCCCAGGATTTTCAAAATGACATCGGACCAGGGCAGGCCATGGGCCCCGAAATACTGGGGCGCGGCGCGAGCCAGTAACGCTCCGCACCAGAGGGTAAGAAAAATGGCGAGGCCCCCCAGCCTGGGCATCGGGCGCGCATGGACATGGCGGTCCGAATTGGGAATGAAGACCCAACGGCGCGCGATGGCAATATCGCGGACCCGACTCGTGAATACAGCCGATGCGATGAGCGCGGCGAGAAATACAAGTAGCTGCATGGTGTTTTTCTGTTGCTGTTAAATGAACTCGTCCGCTGTAACCACGGGAAGGCAGGCTAAAGGGCTCGCCCGACGACTGCCGCCTGCTGTTTCGGGGCGTGCAGAATATGGTTCTCGTAAATTCGATTCATCATTTCGGCAATTTCCCAGCGGCTCACATCCGCACCTTTGGTCCATTCGATCTCAGCTAAATCCGCGGTCACTTGACGCGCCGCAGCGACGACACGCGGAGCCACGCCATTCAGCAACATCGTCTCTTCAAGTTGGCGGAGTTCTTCACTGCGCCTCGCAGCATGTTGCACGTAAGTCGGCAGCATCCGTGCTACTACTTCCATGACCCCGGGGTAGAATTCATTGCAGATTTCCATGGCTTCATTGTGCAGGCCCATCGTGCGCGCGAATAACATTGTTTCCGTAAACAGACCGATCAAACCCTTCGGCAGACCCGACAGCACCATTTTAAGCGCCGAAGCCTGGCCCGGCGTATCTCCGACGACTTTGACGCGTACCGTGGATTGAAAAAGGTTTGCAAGCTCGGCGGCGCGCGCCCCGCTCAGGTACAAAACCCCAGCCTGCTTGAATTGTGAGGCCAAACCTCTAATGGCGGCATCTACAAAATCAACGTTCTCAAGATCCAGCACCTCGGCAATCTTTATGGCAGTCGGCGGAGAAATGGAATTTGCATCCACATACACCAGTTTTCGCGAGGCGCTCTGCAACAACCTGGCAACATTCCTGGCCAAATCAAGCGCCGCAGCAGGGGGGACAAGCGAGATCACCACCTCCGAGCACTCAAGCACCCGTCCGACGGAATCAAGGACGGTAAGGCCGGCTTCCTGGCACAGCCGCCCTGTTCGCGCGCTTCGGCCTTCAAGCGTTGAGACGACGCGGAAGCCGTTCCCGACCAGCTGGCTGCCGAATGTGCTGCCCAACTCTCCCGCGTACAGTATGCCGATCGTCATCTGTTCGTTTTGCGATCCCATGGAATGTGCCTGCCGCCGGATCACATACCGCGGTCTCAAACTACGCTTTCGTAATGGAAGACGTATTTGTACGGAAACTCGCACGTCTGGCCCCGGAAAACGCCGCGCGAATTTCCCGCGCAAGGCCGAAGAGCGGCCTGGAGATGGAAGGTAGGGGGTCATCCCATCGGAAGAATGGGAAGATTTGCGGGTTTAGAATATTGCGCAACCACTGGCCGAAGCTCATCAATCCCATTTTGCTCAGTTGCCGGTAGGCTCGAAAATCACGAATCGGGTACCACAGCCGCATTCCCAGACGGAAATTCGTCGGTGCAGGGTGCGGATGGCCAGTCAGCCGATCGTATACAAACAAGGAAAGGTTCAGCCCGCTGGCGGCCAGCAGGCAATCCGCGGCCGTAAATCGCGCGTTGCATTCCATCAGCTTGAGCTGCCCATCTCTTTCATCCAGCTTGAATTCCACGTTCGCGATACCTTGCAGACCTGCCTCTCGAAGCAGCTTCAGCGAAAGTTCTTTCACTCCTGAAACGTGGTCGGTGACGTGATAAACCCCTACACCGACATTCATGGGGAACCTGCGAATGATCCTTTTTGTGTAATCAAACAGGCTGGCGCCCTCGCTGTCCAGGTAGGTATAGTAGCTGCATAGATGGTCGTCTCCGCCCGGGATCATTTCCACGAGGAAAGTTTCAATTCCGGCCCGGCTTGTGGCCTCCAGGGCGCTGAGCAACTCCTCGAACGTGCGTGCGCAAACCAAGGAAGCGCCAGCAAATTTGACTTTGTGCCGGTGAGAGAGAAATGGTTTGACGATAAGAGGGAAAACTAGCTGGTCCTGCAGCTCTTCGATCTGCTCCCGCTTTCGAACTGCCCAAAACTTTGGCGTCGGAACGCCAGCCCTTTTTGCGACCTGGTAAGTACACAATTTGTTGAGCATACAAAGCTGAGCCTTGGGGTTTGAAAGATCAAGGATGTACTTTTCGGCAAGAGCCTGCCGGTGATTCACGATGAGTTCGATCGCCTCATCGGATGCCGCCAGAAGTACGCCGCCTCGCAAGTGCTCCGACTCGTTCCCCAGCAGATAGGCCGCCCAGGCTTCCGGTAAGGCTCCGTTCCCGCTGGGTATTTCGATCCATTTGCAGAATCGCGAATACTTGACCGGCGCTTGCGGACCATTGATCGCGTGGCACGCGATTCCAGCCTTGCCAAGGCCGCGCACAATGGAGAGAGCATTCGCAGCGCCACCCAGGACGATTGCGGGTGGCCTGTTCTGGCGATTCGTTGTCATGGTGTAGCCCGGTAGATCACGGCATCCGGTGGTTTTGCTCCGCCAGGCTCGCCTGAGGACCCAAGTTTTTCTGTGGCCTGCAGTAGGAGACTAGACAGAATGGGAATGGCCACAGCGATACCCCTGTCTCGCCGATGGTAATGGTAGTGGTAGCCGGGGGTGGTATTTACTTCCAAAATGATGCCTCCTGACTGCTCTAAAGGCACTCGGGGGTCCCGCGTGATTACATCCACGCCCGCAAGCCGAACCCCAATGGCATCGGCGGCTGCAGCGCCGTCCTCAATGATGGAATGGCACAGCTTCCCTGTGGCGGAGACGTTGTCAGCCGCAGAATTCTCGTTGATCACCGTCTTCAGGGTCACAACAGTTCCTCGCTTTGGTACGGAACAGAGGGACAGGCCCTGCTTAGCAAGGGTACGGTGCAAGTCCAAGTCTCTTCTTATCAGCGTTTGACCACCGAGGGGGCCTGATTTTAATCTCGCTTGGTTTTCAAGCTGGATCAGTTTGCGAATGCTGGATCTGCCGTCAGCCAGCACGCTGGGACTACTTCGTTGAACTGCATCCAGCAGCTTTCCATTGAGGTACAGAAGCCGGTAGACATCCCCCTGCGCTTGCTGTTCGACGAGCAAATTGGAGTCATAGGCGGCCGCCGCGATTGCCGCCCGAACCAGGTCAAAGGCGGTGACCACGCCAGTCGTCGCGCCGCGGCCAGCGGCGCCATTTGCCGGTTTAACGACCCATTCGCCCGCAAACTGCTTTGTATACGCAATGGCCTGGCCGATGCTTCCCAATGTGAATTCACAATAGTTGGGAATCCTCAATCCGCGCTTCGACAACAACCGATACACCAACGGCTTGTTTGCTGCGACGTCGAGGGTCACAGGATCGTCGGCGGCAGTTGCGGTTTGCCTGGTGCGTGTCAACGCCTGGCCCAGACGGATTTCGAATACGTCGTCATGCAACAGCTCAACATTAGCGCCCACTTCGGCCGCGGCTTCGCGCCAAACTGCACTGTAGAATTGAGAACGATGTTTGCCCAACAGTTGACCTTCCGGGCGCTGCCTCGAATACCAATCTCTGGCCCGAATGGCGATAGCGAAAGCCTTGAGCACCTCCTGCCCACTTTTGTGAAGTAGCTGTCGTATGGCTGCCATCACGTGGAAGTTCAAACGAAACAGGCGTGCAGAGCTGGTAGCACGGACTTCCGTCTGTGGATGTTTGCTCAATGCAGCACAGTTTGATACATGGAACGAAGTCCCAATTGCGAAATCAGGGGAAAAGCCATTGCGGGCAATGCTATTAAGACCGCTGGTCGTTCCCACGAACGATGCAGCCCGCCTCTTCCAGTACTCGGTCCACCCAATCATTCGAAAATTGGCCGCGTTTGACGCCTGCCAAGTAGGAGGCCATATTCGTCCTCTGATTTTGCAGGCGTTCCAGCAGCTCGCTGGCAATCTCCTGCCGGACCACGACGATACCGGCGCCATCCGCCACAATCAGATCGCCGGGATTGACCACGACCCCGCCGCAACAGATGGGGAAATTGATCTCGCCCGGCCCACGGTGGAGTGGCCCAATGGGAGTGGCGCCCCGGGCGAACACCGGATAGTCCAGCTCGATGAGGTCGGGCAGGTCGCGCACGTATCCATCAACGATAAAGCCGGCAATTCCGCGATGCTTGGCTTTTGTCGAAATCAGATCCCCCAGGACGGCGTTCATCGGGGAGCCATGCGCATCAATGACCACAATATCGCCGGGTTTCGCCACGTCGAGCGACTTGTGCACCATCAGGTTGTCACCCGGAAATACCTTCACAGTGCAGGCTGGCCCGCATAGCCGGTGGTGGCTGCCGGTAAGGCAGCTGATGGAGGGATCTACGGCATAAAGCCGGTTGAGGAGGTCGGATACATCCGGGCTCTGGAATTCCGCGAATTTCTGCATGAATCCGCGCTCTAGGCGTTTTATCTCGAACCGGATGCGAAAGCCCGGCCCAGGAAACATCTCCGCTGAACGAGGTTTTTGGGTCGTTACATCCATGGCACTACGTGCAGTTGCGCTCATACCAGCTCCTTGATTTCAAAAGACGGATTTGCCGCACCGATTGGTGTGAAAATAGCGCTCACTCTGAATATGGCGGGGCCGGCTCCCTTCGGTTCTGGTGTTGTCTGCGGATCGTTGGGGATAGGGTGCGCGACGGCGGATGCACCGGACAAAGGACGAGCAATTTATTCCATCGCGCGCTTCTTAGCCATGACGACGTACTGCATTCCGTACTGAGAGACGACCGGGAATTGTCGAATTGCCGCAGCCTGAAGCAGCCGATGCACCTTAATCCCCACGGAATCGGAGAAAACTCTCTTTCCGCAAAGCGTGAACGGGCCAAACCCAACCATGACGCTCCACAAGTTTTCAAGGCCCGCCTCGGCGAGCAGTGAATCAATCTCGGACTTGGAGTAACGATGAATTTTGGGCAGATTGGGCGCAGGCGCCAGCAATTTGGCTGCGCGGAGAGCTGAAGCAAGACATTTTCGCACCGGCTTGAAAAGGGGAAATCGCACCGGATCAAAGACTTCCTCGAGGTGCACGTTATTGTCGGCGGTCACGAGCACATATCCACCCGTGCGCGTCACCCTGACCATCTCATGCATTGCTTCGGCCGGGTCATCCAGCCAGGGCAACACCCCGAGGGCGAACACCAGGTTGTAACTGTTATTGGGCATCGACAGTCGGCGCACATCGCCATGCAGAACCCGAACTCGCTCGGCATTCCCCGCCGCGGCCAAGCGCTTGATTGTAAGGTTGATCATCGCTGGCACATTGTCCAAGGCGTCTACGCGATAGCCTCGCTTGGCAAGCGCAGCCGTCGCAAGTCCCGCTCCGCATCCAATCTCCAATAAAGTTGCGTTTTCAGGCAGTTGAAGCTGGTCGATCCACTTCAACGTGATTCCCATGCGATCTTGGTAAATGCGGCCGTATAATGTGGACTCATGGTAAATGCGCTCCCAATCCCTCGCGGCGGACTCAAAATGAAGATCAACGATGGCCTGCGGATCGAGGCGCGCAGGAGCTCTCTTATTTGTTGCCTCGCCGTACGCGAAGTCATTTAAAATCTGCATTTTTCAGCCTGAAAGATCTGCCTTTCGAATCGTTCATGGTGTTCAGGGACAAACCGGACGCGCGGATTTCCACGATGTAGCTCAGGACGCTCCACGGACTCCTGTGCAGTGTGTCCAGGTCCCCCAGGTAGAATGTGTGTGGAGCCCGAGGTTTTTTCCTGATCTTGAGCTGCTTGTGCGAACACAGACACCCGGAGAAAGATCCGAGCGCCGAGACTATTTCACTGAGTGCCGCTCACCCGTGAGGACTTGCTTGGGAAACCGGAGTCAGCAGAAGGTTGGCCTGCGCCGGAGAACGCTAGGCGTGGGCCTGCCTAAGCTGCTGAAACCGAGGCCACCGGTTTGTCCGTACGGAATTGACCTGGCTCAAGAGTGGACATGAATCCCAAGGGCTTCCGAGGTATACGCTCGACATGCGTTGCATCAACCTCTACAGCAGCGGATTTTCGAAGCATCTCCACGGAAAGAACCAACCGAGCGGTATTCTTCTTGCGAAGGAATATGCCTTCTACTCCTGCAATTGGGCCATCCTTGACCCTGACCCAGTCACCAGATTTTAGGAAGGGATGAGGTTCAACGCGCAGAGTGCTTTCTATGATCCGCCGAACCCCTTCGATTTCTGAAAAGGGAATGGCGGCTGGGCGCTCTCCGCAACTGACGATGCTAGACACCCCTGCCGTGGTTAGAATCTGAAGCCATCTCTCGGATCCGGCCTGCACAAACAGGTAGCCAGGGAAAAGGGGAACAGAGAGCTCCTTGATGCGATCTTGCCATCTGCGGCGCGCCTTGTAGAGAGGTAGAAAAATCTCAAAATTCTTATACTCCAAGATGCGAGCCACAAGTTTTTCGTGCTGATAGCGCGTGCAAACCGCGTACCAATTGTGTTGGAGATCCTGTTGTGTCATGAGGCTTCGCCTAGATGGTTAGTGGCTACACTCGTGGCGTCTTTTTTATTTCCGCCACGTTGGACTTGCCGAATAGAGATAGCTTCGCCCTGTGACTTACACAAACGCATGTCTCTCCACACTTGTCTCTCCACCCCCGTCGTACTCAACAGAACCGGAGATGGAGCTAAATTTCACTGCTACAGCAATAACCATACTGCTTCACATCAGTTGAAGTTCTTTTGTCAGCGCGCGCTCCTCGCTCACACCTAGCGTTGTCAACTAGCAATGGGATGTCCTGAGTCACAAAATTGCAGTACCTGCCTATAATTTAGTATTCAAATACCGGGAGTGCGAGTTGCACCCGACCTGGATTCCAGCAGGGGCACGCTTTGGCAAAAACGAAAGCGTCTGGCTCGCCAACGTCGCGTGTTTGGCCTTCACATGGTTCTACACCTCTGCACTCCACTCGCCCTAACACCAAGCATGCTGGCAAAGGCAATTGCACGGCTTTTTGTTTGTGTCCTAGCCCATCCACCCGTCACCTCAAATGAGGCTTTTTGAATTGACGCCGAATGCTATGCCCCTACCCAAGTGCCCACAAGAAGCCCGAAGTCACTTGATGGAAAGACATTTGTCTCTACTTCATTGATGGAGCTTCCTATTAGCGGTGCCGGAGAACAAAAGTAGGCAACGGTCCCTGGTACAAATGACTCTAGTAGGAGGGGACATTTAGCTCCTTGTGGTCGCTGGATGGCCCACGTGGGGTGCGGCTCATCCATTTATCTCCTCAGGGAGGAGTACACGGCCGGGAGGAAGCTACGGATTGCAGGAATGCCTCACAAAGGAAATCCGTTTCCATTTGGAAGATGCGATGGAGACAGAGCATAAGTGCAGTGCTCCAGGAACCACGCAAGCAAATTAGCTTAATGCAAGCTCTCGCCGAGATAGGGACTAAGCATCCGTCGCAGGAATTCAGCTGATGGAACGGGGCTTGCTCGCGAGGACGATTTCATATGCTTTTCCGAGTCTTCGTAGTAGGAGGGTATTTCGCATTGACCGCGTTAGGTCTGCTGGGCTGCACTGGATCAACGGATTCCACAGTTCACCTTTCGCTGCCATCGATCGTCTCACAGCCGACATCTCAAACGGTAACCGCTGGGCAGACAGCCACCTCTAGCGTGGAGGCCACCGGAGCCGCTCCGCTGAGTTACCAGTGGCAGAGGAACAGGACCGCGATCAGCGGCGCGACTTCGTCCTCCTATACCACCGCAGCGACAACGAGTTCAGATAACGGAGCTCAGTTTACCGTGATGGTGAATAACCCGGCAGGGAGCGTCACCAGCAACGCCGCTACGCCCACAGTCATTGCGGCAGTGCCAAGCGTCAGTTTCTCACCAACCTCCCTTACTTTCGGAAGTCAAGCAGTGTGGACGCCTAGTTCCGCGCAGTTCGGGACCTTCTCGAATACCGGTACTAGCACGCTCATTTTCCGCGCTGAACCAATTCAGGGCGACTTCTCACTCGCGAGCCAGGGCACCTGCTCCACCTCCCTGGCTGCCGGTGCGAGCTGCACGCTGAGTACTCAGTTCACGCCGACTACCACCGGCACGCGAACCGGGACACTCAGCGTCAATGACAATGCTTCGACTACGCCGCAGGTAGTGGCTCTGACTGGTCTTGGTGTTCCAAATCCGCCGCCGACTACAACCCTCTTTGGCCATGTGGCCATCCTCGTCGAAGAGAACACCAACTACAGCAGTGTCACCAGCTCTTCCGCGCCATATCTGGCGGGCTTGATGGTTCAGTACGGCCTGGCTACGCAGTATTACGCCAACACCCACCCTTCGATCGGCAACTACTTCATGCTCACCACTGGCCAGATCCTCACGAACGATGATCGCCAAATCCACTCAAGCTTCCCCGTTTCCATGGACAACGTGGTTCGGGAACTGGTGGCCGCCGGGAAAACCTGGAATGCTTATGCCGAAAGCCTGCCCTCGGTCGGCTACCTCGGCGGCGACACCACCAGCGGCGGCGGGCAATACTACGTCCGCCACGTCCCCGTTGCTTACCTCACCGATGTGCAGAGCAGTTCCGCCCAACAGCAAAACCTTGTCCCCTTTACGCAATTGGCCCAGGATCTCTTGAGCGGAAGCCTTCCCGACTACTCTTTCATCACACCCAACGGCTGCGATGACGCTCATGATTGCGCCCTCGGCATCGCCAACAACTGGCTCAAAAACAACATCGACCCGCTGATCAAGGACCCTATCTTCCAAAAAGCCGGGTTGCTGATCATTGTGTTCGATGAATCCAGCAGCGATAACTCCAACGGCGGCGGCCATGTGGTGTACACGCTGATTAGCCCCGCGTTCTCCACACTCGGATATTCCTCCACTACTCTCTATCAACACGAGAGCGTACTGCGTTTGATGCTTGAGGGTTTGGGCATCACCACACTCCCAGGCGCTGCTGCCAATGCATCCACGATGTGGACTTTCTTTAGCAATCAGTTTGAACTGTCTGAGAGAAGTCGCTCCCCTCATGAACTGAGGCCGGTCGGCAAGCTCATTTCGCGGGGACGGCTCAGGACTGCGTCGCGTATCGCGCGTTGCTCGATCTCGGTGCAGGCTCTGCGAGCAGCGATCTGCCGAAATCTGCGCCGTGATCCGCTCCTCTTTGTTTGATGACGTAGAGGGCTAGCTCCAGCCGATTCGAGGTGCCCAGTTTGTTGAAGATCCGGAACAGATAATTACGAACGGTGTGCTCCGTCAAACTGAGCTGGCGGGAAATGTCCCGGTTGGTCAAGCCTTCGGCCACCAGTTGCACTAACTCTTCCTCCCTCTTGGTCAGCAGTCTTGTCCCGCTGGCATTCTTGATGGGTTGTGCGTCCTTCTGGGCCATCGCTTCAATGATAAAACGCAGCTCCTCGCTGCTTGCCCAGATTTGCCCCTGGCACACTGCATGGATGCACTTGCAAAGCATCTCAAAAGGTTCAGCGCGGGAGAATGCTCCGTCAGCCCCGGCTCGAAACCCTTCGACGATCAGGGCGGGCTCGGGGGACTCAACCAGCAAGATGATACGAATATGGGGGTAAGCAACCCGTACTTCCCGAACTATCTGAAAGCCCGCGCTGCGCCCGTCCTTTAAATCCGCACTTATAATGGCAACGTCGGGGGAATTTTTGTTCAGTCCCTTGGGGACGTCCACCGATTCCGTAGAAGAGCCCACCACGGTAATCGATCTGCAGCTTTGTTGCAGCGCCCTCACCATTAACTGGCATGCTAAAGCACTTGAGTCGACAATAAAGACTCTGATTGGCTTCCCCTGCTTTAGGCTCTTATCCATGGCCAGAGTTTCCTAAGCTCGTTCGAGACCTACATCCTGAAAAATGAAGGATACTAGCTATGTATACAGAATTGCATCAACTGTCATTACTGACAGTCGAGCGTTCTTTTCTGAGAATGTGGAGCTTGAGGAACGGGTCGTGCCACCCCCCAAGGTATGGAAACTCCTCTTGGTCACTCACAGCGGGATCCTCTCCGAGATACCAGCGGTCTCCCAGTCCCTTAGGGAAAAGAAGGCCAATCCGAATTCCGACTCTAGCGCAAGTGCCTGCAAGTCTGCGCTCCTGGACCTGTCAGAAAACGAAGTCTCTCCTGCCGATGTTCACCCCCTGGGGACATGCCGCGGCCCCAGATGCGCAATCGGTTTCCAGTTCCTTGAACGTCGATCGGCTCGGCAGAGCGGTCTTCAAGAACCGCCGCTCTGCAGGCGAGAAGTGACTATAGCGACCATGGTCGATTTCTCGCCGGCGCGCATGGGGTGGCATCTCCCGCAGAGCTCGAATGGCTTTCTGTACTTCAGGACGTGGCGGTGGAAGTTCTGAGGCGGACGGAGGTGCAGACTCGCTGTCGGTCGCTGTGCCTGTTGTTCCATGGGTCGTGCGACGCAAAGAAATCGATGGATCAGCCGCATCAGTCAGATAGTTGTTGCTGGGGGGATTTTCCGGCGCTGGAGTGGTGAAATGTTGCGGTGAGGAGTCGCCGTCGGAGTTCGGCGCAGGGTTCGCGGGGGGCGGGTTGCTACTCCGCTGGTACGGGTATGGGCAGCAGCGAGGAACATAATAAGGATAATAATTGGAGTAGGTGTAGGGGTACAGAGGGCCCCACCAAGGACCATATCCGTACGGAAAGCCATAATACCAGTAAGGCCCAAAACCAAATCCGATGCGGAATCCCCATCCGTAACCGTACCGATAATGCGGGTAATAGCCCCCATAGGCGGCACGCCAGCCGTAATAGTTTCCATGCCCACCATCGTATCCGGCGGAACGATAGTTGCCGTATGCATGTACTCCTTGGAAAGCAGGGTGGCTTCCGCGGCCATAAAATCCCCCACTGTGAAACGATCCCGCGTGGCCACTACGCTGCGCGAGCATGCGCTCCGGCCATCCGAGCACGATGGAGACGAAGGTTAGGCAAAGAATCGTGGAAAGCTCTAATCTTTTCATCTGAGGGCCTCCACCAACGCACTTACTGACTGGCTTCAGCAGAATTAACTTTCCTCATATTTCTGGCATGATCAAATCTTTTCTTTACCTCGAGTATCATCCACAGCGTAGTGCAGCAGCCTCTTTCATTCCCTACCAACTCCTCACAAAGGATCCGCCGCACAGATCTAACAAGCTACTGTTATCTTTGCCAGTACTGGAGACGCTAGCGCTCATCACTGCTTTGGTGCGTCGTTTTCGAAAGGGCTTGAACGGATACGATTCCATGGTCGTTTTGCAAGAACGCTATGACCGTGCGGGAGCCGACGACTTGCTCTCACGGATTCAGTACGTTGACATCAAAATATATTTACCAGGTGATATTTTAACTAAGATAGACCGTGCTAGTATGGCAGTCTTTCGAAGTCCGCGCGCCTCTGCTTGATCATAAATTAATGGAATCCATGGCTCGAATGCCGTCCTCCATGAAGCTTCACGGCCGCAGCGGCAAAGATATCTTCAAGAAAGCCATGACTGGCATTTTGCCAGACGAGATCTTGCGGCGAAACAAACAGGGATTTACGATCCCTGTGGCACAATGGTTCCGAGGCGAATTGAAAGACGTCGCGCATAGTCTGATTTTTCCCTCCAATACTTCAATATTGGATCGGTCATACTTGGAACGAATTTGGGACCAACACCAGAAAGTGTTGTACGACCATTCGGCCCAGCTCTGGACCGTTCTGATGTTCCGAAAGTGGCAAGACGTGATTAGCGGCTAGATGCTCTTCTTAGGCGGGAATACTGAATCATTCACCTCGCCTTTTCACACCTCCTCGTCACACCCCTTTAGCTGCGCGTAAGATTGGTTCCCGCCTCCCATTCTCTTACGTACCATCTACGTGGTTTCCCCCACAGGGCCCAGCACGTAGGAGAATTTCGACTATCCGCTCGGCGGCATGACCATCCCAGAATGGGGGCGTTCTCCCTCTCTTGCCGTCTCCCCGAAGGACCTGCTCCGTAGCCGCCGCGATTTTGGAGGGGTTTGTTCCTACGAGTACATTTGTGCCCTGGGAGATAGTGATCGGACGCTCGGTGTTCTCACGCAGGGTCAAGCAAGGGACGCCGAGGGCCGTGGTTTCTTCCTGGATGCCCCCGGAATCTGTCAAGGCCAGCGTAGCGTTGCTGAGTAGGCAGAGAAAATCGAGATATCCTAGTGGCTGAATAAGGCGGAGTTGCGGGTAGCGTTTGATGCCGCCCTGGCTCAGCCGCTGCTGGGTGCGCGGATGCACGGGGAACACGATAGGAACCTGCTTGGCAATCGCATCGATGGCGCCGAGGATCTCAGCAAGTTTTTCTGTAGAATCGACGTTCGAAGGGCGGTGAAGCGTTAGAACGCCAAAGGATTGCCAACCTTTACCGTTGCGGAGTCCGAGCTCATCACCGATGCGAGATTGTTGGGCGACGGGAAGGAAGTGAAAGAGCGAGTCAATCATCACGTTCCCCACGAGATGGATAAATTCGCGAGGTCGTCCCTCTTTGAGCAAATTCTCGACCGCGTCATTTTCTGTGGCAAAAAGATATTTGGCTAGAGCATCCGTAAGAACTCGATTTATTTCTTCTGGCATTGAGCGATCAAAGCTACGCAGGCCAGCTTCCACGTGGGCCACAGGGATTCCCATTTTGACAGCCGCCAAGGAAACGGCAATCGTCGAATTTACGTCCCCAACCACCAGGACGAGATCGGGCTGCTGTTTGAGGAGGATGGGCTCAACACGCTTAAGGATTTCCGCAGTTTGTTCTGCGTGAGTACCGGAACCAACTCCGAGATTCATGTGTGGTTCGGGGATGCCCATCTGACGAAAGAAGATGTTCGAAAGGTTTTCGTCGTAATGCTGACCAGTATGGACGAGTAAGGGCTCGATCTCTGGATGACGTTGCATCTCACGAATGAGCGGAGCGATTTTGGGAAGATTTGGACGCGCGCCCACAATACTAATGATCCTGAAGCATCCACTCATCGGTTGTCCTTTGTGCCGAATTGTGTGGCATAGCGCGTGCTATCGCAGGTCGCCTGTGAATGGCAACCGGGTATGTTGTTGAAAACAGAGGCGGACAGAGTTTTGGCGAGGCACAGGGTCTGGATACAGGGCAATGGGAGCCACGAGGGAGTCCAGTTGATGGGGGGGGATCTTTGGAGCTTGGGCGCTGGACTGCGAAGGCAGTGGGGATGGCGTCGATAA